>Ga0111539_10000078_pt1 | contig 97928 bp, 88 predicted proteins | sample RhiMethybrSRZTD1_FD_79667 | JGI IMG/M metagenome (GOLD analysis project Ga0111539, IMG submission 79667) | Populus rhizosphere microbial communities from Tennessee, USA - Rhizosphere MetaG P. TD hybrid SRZTD1 (version 2) (version 2) | ecosystem: Host-associated > Plants > Roots > Rhizosphere >...
ACTGTGGCTTCCAAATCCCTTTCTGCTAGCCAGCTGGGCCGGCGGCGATTGGGGACTCTGCCGGAGTCCTCGCCGCCTCGTCCTCGTAGAAGATCATCCGGCGCGTCCGGCGCGGCGGGTCCAGCAACAGATCTGCGACCAGGGCCGTCCAACCGGTCTGATGCATGGCCCCCAGGCCGGCGCCGTTGTCGCCGTGGAAGTACTCATAGAACAAGAGGTTGTCTTTCCACGCTGCGTCGGTCTGCATAAGCTCGACGCCGCCGTAGACCGGCCTTCGACCGTCGGGGCCGGGAAGCCATATGCTGATCAGCCGATCGGCGAGATCGCCGGCGATATCACGCAGCGGCAACTCCTCGCCCGATCCAGTCGGATACTCGATTGTGAATTCCGGCCCAAAGAACTGGTCGTACTGCAGCAGGGCTCGAATGACCAGATAATTGATCGGGAACCAGATGGGTCCGCGCCAGTTGGAGTTACCGCCATACATTGCGGTGCGAGATTCTGCAGGCTCATATTCGATGGTTGCACCAGGCATGCCGGGCACCTGATAGGGCGTGGAGTGACGCTTTGACAGGGCACGCAACCCGTGCGGCGACAAAAACGCATTCTCATCGAACAAGGTCGCAGAGATTCGCACAAGCTGGTCGGGAGAAACAATGGAGAACAGCGCGCGGCGGCTATCTCCGGTGCCCCGGAACCGCCAATCCAAAACCTGCCGATTCTCCGCTTCCATCCGGCGGGCAAACCGCTTACGCAAGCGTTGCACGCGTTCGGTGTTCCGAGCTGGCACGCTCATGGCGGGCAGGGTCGGAATCACCCCGACAAGGGTTTGTACCTTCACCGGACTCCGGGAGCCGGAAGCATCGGTGAGCAGGTCATAGAAGAACCCATCGTTGGGGTCATAGCAACCGGAGGCGTCCAGGGCGTCCATCACCAAGACCAGCTGCTCCAAGAACTTCACCACCATGTCGTCATAGACCGAATCCCGCTCGGCAAGCAGGACCGCCAAGGCGAGCATTGCGCCCGAGTAGTAGCCCATCCATGCCGTGCCGTCTGCTTGATCAAGTTTTACGCCCGGGGGCAGGTGGGATCGATCCAGGGGACTGATGTTGTCCAGCCCCAAGAAACCGCCGCCAAAGAGATTGTTGCCCTCGGGATCTTCGCGGTTGAGCCACCAGGTGAAGTTGAGCAGCAGTTTCTGGAAGACGCGCTCCAGAAAGTCCAGATCGGTGGCTCCGTCGATGACGAACACCCGGATCGCCGCCAGTGCATGGACCGGAGGGTTGACGTCGTCGAAGCTCCACTCATACGCCGGCAGCGCGCCATTGGGATGCAGAAACCATTCCCGCAACAAGATCAGTAACTGATATTTCGCAAACGCCGGATCCAGATGCGCCCACGCAATGGCGTGGAACGCAAGATCCCAGGCGGCGAACCACGGATATTCCCACGGATCCGGCATCGCCAACACGTCGAAAGAGTCAAGGTGTCGCCAACCGGCGTTGCGGCCAACTCGATGCCCGGGCGGTGGCGGCGGCTGACCCGGATCTCCGTCCAGCCAGCGTGCCACCCGGTACGGGTACATCTGTTTGCTCCAGATCAGGCCAGCGCACGATTGCCGCAACACCCGCATCTCTTCCTCGCCGATGTCATCAGGCGCCAGAGCGGCATAGAACTCATCGGCTTCCCGTTCCCGATCAGCCATCACGTCGTCGAAGTAGCTGCCAAGCCATCCGTCGCTCATCGGCGATATCTGTTGATCAGGTCGATGAAGTCTGAGGCGAACCTCCGCTGTGCCGCCCGCTGGAACGGTGATCTTGTACCACCAACACGCTTTGGTGCCAACCTCGTCCGGGTTCACCGTCTTCGCCCCAGTGATCACATGGTCGTTGATTCCATCCTTGGGAAAGTCAGTGAGAGCAGCAGCGCCGAACAACCGGGGATTGTTGGTTTCGTTATCACAGAACAACGCATGCGGCCGGCTGCCATCTGCTGTAGGGGCAGCATCAAGTCGATAGCGGGACAACCGCGGATGATCAACGGCGATGCCGCCGCCATCGAGGAAAAGTCTTGGAACCGGCTCACCGGTGAACCGCCAGCTGTTGCGGAACCACAGTGTCGGCAGCACCGACAGCGTCGCAGCTTCGGAAGCATGGTTCTTGATCGTGATTTTGGCGAGCACCTCAGTCGCCGAGGCCTTCGCGTAGGTGACGTCTATCCCCCAGTACCGCCCATGATCAAAAACACCGGTGTCCATGAGCTCGAACTCCGGTTCATCACGAGAACGCCGGGCGTTCTGATCGATGAGCCACTGGTACGGGAACGGCTCTTGGGGATAGTGATATCTCCAGCGCAGCCAGGCGTGGCTCGGTAGCCCATCCAGATACCACCAATACTCTTTGACGTCCTCGCCATGGTTTCCTTGCGGGCCGGTTAGGCCGAACATGCGCTCCTTCAAGATCGGGTCGACGCCGTTCCAGAGCGCCAGCGCAAAGCAAAGATCATGATGAATGTCCGATATGCCCGCCATACCGTCTTCGTTCCATCGGTACGCGCGGGACCGCGCATGATCATGAGGGAAGAAACTCCAGGCATCACCGTCATCGCTGTAGTCCTCGCGTACGGTGCCCCAGGCCCGCTCCGAGAGGTAGGGACCCCACTCATACCAAGGATTGGACTCGAACAGATCATCCTCGGCCCGTCCATTGGTCTGCGCTAGCCGGGAATGCTCGGCGGTGCTATTTACGGGCGGCGTGCTGGTAGTCATGAGCTCTCCTTGGAATGGCACTGGCCCCGATGAAGGCACAATCGCTCAGGATGCAGGAGCGGTCATCACCCAGGACGGGTGACCTTATTCAGACCACGGCCACATCCCCTAGAAGCGGTAATGCAGGACGATGGTCCCCTTCCGTGACAAGGCCGTATTCGTCCCTAGCAGCCTGTTGTAGAGCCGGATTGCCATCGGAAATTCGGCAACCTCCGGTTCCCGGACAAGCAGGATCTCTTTGATCAGCTTCAGTTTCGGATTCCACCGTTCGGCTTCCCGTGGGTCGTCGATGCCGGGCGATTTGACCAGGCCGGCGACGGATTTGGTGCCACGGGAACGCTTGGCGGCACGGATCGCGAACTTGGTGTAGTTGTTGTAGGCGATCTCGCCGCTGGGAAAGTGACCGACGAGCTGGTTGAGCAAAGTGACCCACTCATCCTGACTCATGAACGCCATCAAGCCATCGGCGACGATCACAGCCGGCCGGTCGGAAGGAATTGAGTCCAACCAGCCCGACTCCCTCAGATCTGCGGCGACGCCATGGGCGTTGCCGCGATGGGGTATCAAGCCCTCTCGAGCGGTGATGACGGCGGGAAAGTCGACGTCGTACCAGTCGACGGTGGGCGGCGGTTCGATGCGAACCATCCGGCTATCCATCCCGGCACCCAAGTCGAGCCCGACCGCATCCGGGTTGCCAGCCAAGAACCCTGACGCCACTTCGTCCAGCTTCTTGGCTCGTTGTGCGACGTTAAGGATCAGATTCGTGCTGAGGTGAAACTTCTCGTAGTCATAGTCGATCTTGCGGACAATCTCGTCCGCCGTTGTGTCGGCGAGGATGGGGCGCGACGAGCGATTGTCGAGGGCCCTGGCGTACAGCGTGAGAAACAGACTGTCCTCAATCGGTGTCAAGGCCGGAAGGGTGATCGCCATCCGTTCGTCCTCTCTTGGTTGCGCCACGAATCGACCAACCAGTAGGCCGCTTCAAGGCTCCACCGAAACAGGCGCCGAACGCAATGCCGCTGCACGTACTGCGGCCCAGGGCACTAGCTCCCTGGGCCGCACTTGCAGCACGTCTTCGCTATCCGGATTTACTCAATATCGTCCTCATCGTCATAGCCGGCCGCGCGATCAGCCTGGGCCGAATCGACATCATCTTCGCTGGTCTCGTCGACAACACGCTCTGGCGGCTTGTTCCATTCCGAGTCGGAGTCGAAGCCGGCACGGGCGTCGCTACTTGCTGAGGTCTCCTCTTCCTCAAACCCACTGTCGCCGCCGAACCTTGATTCGCTCATTGAAAATCTCCTTGCTCCGGTGAGCTGGTAGCTCATGGCGTACCGGCTGTCGTGAAACTGTGACACGAAGCACATACCCCGGCGCTCCCATGTCAACCGCCAGCACTCTCACCGCTTCACGAGCAGCCCGCCTATGTATGCGGCAATACAGCCGCCAAGCACCAGTAGCGCTCCGCGGGCCGGCATGATGTCATCGCCAGCAAGGGCGAATGTGACGAAAGTGCCGATGAGCAGAATCGCGCCGACCACTGCCGCGACGCGGCTCAACCGGCCGGAGCGACCACCCACTCCGAAGATCATCAACAGTCCGAGGGCCATGATCACCAACCCTACCGAGATCGAGGATTCGGCACCGCGCAGATTGATCCTGAAGTCGAATGTCCGCGCAAACGTAGCGGCGTTGAGATCTACACCGCGTTGCTCGCTACCTGCTCGCCACGGCAGCAGGGCTCCCAAGATCATGGCCAGCGCGCCGAACAAGGTCAGCAAAAGCCGTGCCAGCGGGCGGCGCTCCTCTGAAGATTGGGTGGGGACGCTCTCGGGTTGAAGGGGCAAGCTCATCGGCAAGGCACTAGTAGCTTGCACGAAGGTGATCGGCGTATCGACGCGGCGATCCCCATCGAGTGCCGTCAGGGTGAGCTGCCGCGAAATCTCTTGCCCAGGTTCTGGTCTGGCTGTGGTCACCGTGACACGTGCGGACGCCGATGCCGCCGGCCCGACTTCGAGTATGTGAGGTTCGAGAAGAAAATGCACCGCCAGTTTGGGATCTGACCCGACCAAGTGAAGCTGCACCGGACGGTTGCTACCTGAATTGTCCGCGATCAGCATGCATGTCGCGCTGTCATGATCGAGCACTCGGATCACGCTCGGCTCGGCGCGAAGCCGGACGGGTTCGTCCAGGACAGGCACAGTCACCAAAAGCGGCAGTCTCGCCTGCGCTGGAGCCTGATTCGCGGATCGAATGAGCAACGTGATCTTGATCTGTTGAGCCGGTACCTTGGTCGGAGGAGCCACCCGCATGGTGACCGGTAGGGGCTCCTCGCTATCGGGAAGCACGCGCACCTGGCCTGATTCGATCTTTAGCCAGTGCGGTGCATCAAGAGCCTCGACGGAATAGCCATCGATGATCGCTGAAGTGTTGAGGACCTGCACCAACAGGACAGTTGGCTCGCCCGTCGCCGGCAAGACGACCTCACGCTGCTCGGCCGTAATTCGGAACAGACCCTCTGGGCCGCCGGGCGGGACGTTTCGCCCGTACTCGGCCATTGGTCGCCTGATCTCCTTGAGGTACTCCCCCGCACTCGACGCATTCAGCAGCAACGCGTTCTGTCGAGTATTCCACTGCCAACCGCTTGTCATCCTTGGCAAATGCGGCGCTCTCGATTGCGAAGCCACGTTGCAACAGGCGGAATCAGGGCGCAGACAAATCTGGAGTCGCCCGTTCCAAGCCCGCGATGTTCCATGCCAGGCCATGGTGCCGGTACGCCAGCAAAAGCCCCGCTGCCTGTGCTGTCGTGATCATCGCGACCGGTGGATGCACGAACGCTCGGAAGTCGCTGCGCCGTAGGCGATGCAAAAGATTCTCCAAGCGAACGATCATTCGAGTGAACAGGCTCCGGGTTGGATATGAAAAAACCAAGAGCCGCTTGGCGTGGCTTGCGGCCGCCGACATAAGCCGCTCGTAGTCGGGGTAGCAGCACACCACCCGGTGCAGCACAACTACGTCTGCCGGCTCGACCTCATCTGGCGAGGCTGCAATATCAACGAACCGGCGCTGTACCCGATCAGTCAGTCCAGAGACTTGCAGCAGCGCAGCGGCCTCCGCTTCGTAGTTGCGCGAGATCTCAAGATTCGTCGCCTTGCTGGCACCTCGGGTCAGCAGCTCAATCTGGATTTCACCTACTCCCCCGCCGATTTCCAGCACAGAGGCGTTGCTGATGCCACGGTCTGTCAAGAAGGACACTAGGCGGCGCTCGGTTTGATCGAGCCCGCGCTTGCGATAGCTACGTGCGACCCGCCTGGCGAACTGATCGCTGAATACCGTCTGGTAACCAGGCCGGCCGCAACACTCGCTCATCCACTCAGTGTGCTCCCAAATCAGATGGAGAGCTTCAGGCGTGCCGATCGACAGGTACAGGGAAGGCTGTCTGACATAGCGTCGGGCGTACGGCATGATCACTCAATAGAAAGATCGGAGGGCAAGGCTGAGAACAGCAGCATGGAAGAGCTGATCAGGAAGAGCTGATCAAGAGCAGTGTTGGAATAGACCGTTCCGAAGAAGGGATTTCCATGCGATTACGGGTTGCCCTAGCCCTGCTCGCGGTCATTTTGGTGGCTGCGTGCTCCATCACCAGGGGCTCCGGGCCGGTCACGGATGAGGCTCGTCAGGTTAGCGGGTTTACCAAGGTCGAGCTCACCGGATCTGGTGAGCTCGCGATCGAGCAAACAGGGACTGAGTCCCTCACCATTTCAGCTGAGAACAACGTGCTGCCAAAGATAACCAGCGAGGTATCCAGCGACACCCTTCAGCTGGGGCCGCAGAGCGGCGCCAAGATCATCCCGACCAAACCAATCATGTACTCACTAACCGTCAAGAGCCTCACCGGCCTCGCCGTCTCAGGATCGGGCGGCGTCACTGTTTCAAAGCTCGCGACGGGCGCATTGAGTACCGACATGAGCGGCTCCGCAACGATTACGGCTGCGGGTACCGCTGATGATCAAGACTTGAGGATCTCAGGTTCCGGCCGCTATCAGGCCGAGCAACTGAGAAGCAAGAGCGTGAAGATCAACATGTCAGGTAGCGGCACGGCAAGTGTGAATGCAAGCGAAACGCTTGACATCCATATGAGCGGCAGCGGAACTCTTACCTACACCGGAGATCCGAAGCGGGTCACACAAGACATCAGCGGCTCGGCGAAGCTGATCAAGAAGTAGTCGAGTTGGGAACTTGTGATCGACGTCCAGCCGCCTCTTGCGCTGACGTTCTCCGGGCGAGCGCAATAGCGACAATGACAGCGGCGACGCCGTACACGATTGTCAGTAGCCAATACCTGAAGGCACCGTCCAGACCACCTAGGAAGATGCCCTGAGAAAGATTGATGGCGCCGTGGAACAAGGTGGCGACAAGGACGCTGCCAACGGAATGGAGAAAGACCCACGTCATCAAGATCGAGTACTCAATGGTCAGAAGGACGAATGCCGTCAAGGGCAATCCGTACTGTGGGGTCCCGGACACTAGGAAAGTCGGCAGGTGCCACACGCCCCACAGCACACCCAGGATCAGGCTGGCGATCAGCGGTGATCGCTTTTCGAGCAACCGCGGCAATGCGTATCCGCGCCAACCCAGTTCCTCGCCTACGACAAGTACGAAGAGCGCCAGCTCGATGGGTGCCAAAGCCCCGACCCGAAAGAAACCCGATTCCCCAATCAGGTATGCCAAGGCCGCGGTGGCGAGCGAAAGGACTGTCGGAAGTCCAAGCGCGATCACATACCAAGGGATGCCGACTCGCCAGCGTACGACGCGGCTGAGCAACGCCTTCACACCCGCCTTGCCTTCGGTCCAAGCCGCCACGACGATCGCGGCAAGTGCCGGGCCGAACAACCCAAAGATTCCCAGCAGCGGAGAGAACTTGAGCAGCGGATAGATCCACCACGTCAGCAGGTACGCCAAAACGAAGAACGCGATCAACGGATGCTTTCTCACCAAGCCTCCACTCTTCAGCGGGCCTACACCGGCTGCGACGCAACCGAATCGGCGGCTCCTTCACGTCGCGCCAGTAATCCAAAACCAACCGATCCCCAAAGCAAGGCCAGCAGCAGGTTTTCGGCGGAGGAGAAGATCTCATTTGCGACATCTCCGAGTGGAAGGGCGACGATGAGCAGTACGCCGCACCACCACGGCAGCAGCCGGGCACGAAGAATGATCACACCGAGAAGCGCGGAACCAATCAGCACAAGTCCAGAACCACCAATGCGAACCATCAACCAAGATGCATGTCCTTGGATCATGCTGATCAGGATGACGATGGCGATGACGGCGTAGCCGACGATCGTAGTCACCGTTGCGGCAGTACCCAATCGGCCGTACCGCGGTCTTCCCCGATGCAACGCGTCGATCCCCAACACAGCAACGATTACGCCGATGTAGGCACCGACCGCGACGGCAAAGTAGAGGTAGCTGGCGGCCGAGTCGTAGGCGCTTTGGATCGGGCTCACCTGGTTGATGATGGCGGACAAGATCAACAGTGCGGCAGCCGCGATACCCGCTAGCCCTCCCCGTTTGATCTTCGATGACATGATCACAACTCCTTGCGTCGTTGAGGTTATTTGAGACGGCTGCGCCCATCGTGTTCATGCACGGATCGAATTGACTTTCTCGACTTCTGATTCGGGCAGCGGTTCCTCTTGCTTGTGGTGCCTACGTGAAAGATGCATCGGGCCGGCAATGGCGATCACCAGGATCGCCACGACACTCCACACCAATGCGAGCAACCACGATTGGCGCACTGAGTCGGCCCCAGAAAACATAGGGGAGAAGAAGCTGCCGGAAATCGCATTGTTGGCCGCATGCATCAACATGACGATCAGCACACTGCCGTTGGCGTTGTTGAAGACCCAGTTGAAGACGATTACTGCAGCGACAATCAGCACGATGTCGGAATAATGGATCTGTTCCGCGATCATGAGCGGGAGGTGCCAACCGGCGATCAACGCCGCCAAGATCAGACTGGCGAGGAGAGCCGACCGCCCGCGTTGCAACCGAGGGACCGCGTAACCGCGCCAGCCGGGCTCCTCCCAGGCACCGCCGAATCCTGGAATGAGAAGGACGAGCGCGAAGCCGGGCAAAATTCCAGGCCAGCCAGCGAGTTCGTCCGACGACGGAGGTTGAGCGCCGAGCAGAACATTGAGCGCTGTTGCCGCGGCGGCAAGGACAGCGGGTAGCAACAGTGCAACGGCGTACCATCCCGGAGCAACCCGCCAGCGAATCATTCTGCGGAAGAGGCCCACAATCCCGGATTTGCCCTCGCTGAGTGCCAGCACGGCGAGCGCAGCAAGGAAAGGTCCGAAGCTCGCGATGGGAGTTGGAAAGATGCCAAATGCAAAGAAGATCCAGGCCCACCAGGACAGCGCATAAGCCACTATGAAGAAGCTTGTCAGCGGGTGATGCCTTACTAGCCCCAATATTCGTGACATGCGAACGGGCCTTTCCACTGCTTTATCGAACTGCGTTAAGCCCTGAGTCTGGCGTCGATCGGCGGGCAAAGATAGAGGGTCAGCATGTATCAACCTGGGCTTTTCTCTGGTATGTCCGGCCACCCCGTCGGAACGGAGCTACCCGGTACGACGGCGGAAACTGATCAAGCGCAATCTCCCCGGCTGCTCTAGCATCTGCTCATGGGTCGGCGAGTGCTTATCCTGGCAGCCGGGATCGGCTCTGGTCACAACATCGCCGCTGGAGTACTTGAGTCCTGCTTTCGCACCGCGCCTGACGTCGAGACGGTGCAAGAGCTGGACATCCTCGAGTCGACCAACGAGGTCTACCGGACGCTTTACGACGACGGCTATTTCGCGATGGTCGACGCGGTCCCGTGGCTGGTCGGTTGGGGCTACGACGCGAAGGATCCACCATTCAAGCTCGCGCCGTGGATCTCGTTGTGGGATCGCATAAACACCACATCGACTGTGAAAGCGATCAAGGCCTTCCGCCCGGACATCGTCGTATGTACACACTTTCTGCCGACCCGATTGGTGTCACTAATGCTGACTCGTGGTGTCCTCGACGCGAGATTGGCGGTCGTCACCACTGACTACGACTTCCAGGGGCTGTGGCTAACCAGCCCGTTCAACCACTTTTTCGTGGCGCGGGATGAGACGAAGGCACACATGACCGCCATTGGCGTGCCAGCTGATCGCATCACCGTCTCGGGAATACCTGTCCAACCCGGCCTGGCCGATGCAATCGACCATGACGCGATCCTCAATCGCTACGACCTGCGGCCCGACCGGCCCATCCTGCTGATCTCAGCAGGGGCTGCGGGCGGGACCTACACGCAGACGATCGTGCAGCAGACCTTCCGGCTGAGAAACGACTTCCAGGCCGTCGTGGTGTGCGGCCGCAACGAGCAGTTGAAGAGTCAGATTGAGGGCCTCGTCGCTGTGCGTGGTGATCGATATCGCGTGCTCGGTTACGCCACTGACATGCCTGACCTGATGCGTGCTGCGACATTGTTCGTCGGCAAGCCCGGCGGGCTCAGCTCTTCAGAATGCATGGCGGCCGGACTGCCCATGATCTTGATCCATCCGATTCCCGGCCAGGAGGTCCGGAACAGCGACTTCCTGCTGGAGGAAGGTGCTGCCGTGCGGTGCAACTATGAGACAACGGTCGGCTACAAGATCGATCAGCTGCTGGCCGAACCGGATCGGATTGCCCGGATGGCCGAATCCGCCAGGCGGATCGGACGACCTGAGGCCAGCGCTCAAATTGCTTCGTCGGTGCTTGCCGATCAGTCCGCACCGCTGTGGATCAGTCAAGCCGCACAGAAGTCGGTGCATGCCTCCAGTGAGCGGGGCATTGCCGCTGCCAATCTCTACGCCGGCCGACGCGTCCGGACCTTGATCGATGCTCCGACCGGCATGTCGGCCGGAGTGATCACGACGGATCAGTTGGACTCCCTGCTACCAGCGGAGGCCGAGGCATCGTCCGGCACAAATCTCTCGCTGTCAGCCGACGAGATCACCAAGCTTCGGCGGCGCACAGAGCCGGGGCTGGTGTTCACATTGCGCCGAATGCTAGGCAAAGCGAACAATCTGAGACTCGAACTGGGTTTGTGATCGCGCTGCTGGTTCCGCGTACGGTTTCCCACCATAGATGAGCAAACGTCAACGGATCATGCCTAGAAGTGGTTATGTCTTGGGCTGGCCGCGGTCGGTGAGCCAGCTGCGGAACTGCTCGGGTGTTCGTACTCCACCTTCCATGACGGCGGTGTAGACATCTAGGCCGGAAATCTGATCGGGATAGATCGGTAGCCGATGCCAGACATCCTTGATCCGCAGTACGGCTGCCCATTGCTCGTCGGTGATCTTGTCGCGCAGTGCCTGATGCCAGGTAGTGATGTTCCGGTGAAGATCATGCAGCCATAGCGTGATGTCGAGACACCAGATGCCGGCGCCGCGATCGATTATGAACGGGATGTGGTAGCGCTCATCTCTGACCTGTCCGGTCGGACTGCGGTCACCGCGCTCATCCCGATAGTCGAAGCCGATCACACCTGGAAACTGCATAATGCGGAAGATCAACTGCAGTACGTCTGCTGGGCTGTAGTTAGCGCCGACGAGCACCATCACATCAAGCTCACGCCAGCACATCAGCTCGGAGACATAGCTTCCAGCCAGCGCCACCGGCCCGACATCTGTCAAGATCGCCGAGCGATCGAGCTCGTCGAGCAAAGCGGTCGCCTCGCGCCGCAACGTGGATTGCCTGGCAGCGAATTCTTCATCCGCGGCCGATGTCGGCACAAGCCGATGGTACGAGAATGCCGCGATCAGACCCCGGACTGCGCCTCAACTTTGCCAGCCGCGACAGCGCCAGCGAGCGCGGCATAATCGCGTTCGTTCTGATCGGCGTACGTCTCGGCGAAGTCTGCAATTGCATTGTCGAACTTGTCCGAGTTCCCCAGATACGCGGCGATCGCGATTCGATCACCAGCACGGGCGTGCGCGCGAGCTAGCGTCCAGCCGCAAAGCTGGGCGTACACCTGCATGCCCTCAGGAACCATCTCCTCAATGACCGCCGACATCTTCCAGTCGCGCAGCTGCCTCATGTAATAGTCGGTGTACCGGCCGCCGGTTGTCTGGCGTGCGTGGAGCCAGCCAAGAAAGATGTCGCTCGATGCCTGCATCAGGTGTTGACCAGCAACCACCCGCTCTCCCTGGTGGCTGTACTCAGACTTCCCTGCGTAGCCCGCGAGAGCTGATTGCCCCGCCTCTTTGGCCTGCAGGAGTATGCCCCCAGCCTCGACTCCACTCTCGAGCAAGAGGATCCATGCGCGGGTGCCAACACTCCCGACCCCGACCACCTTGTGTGCGACATCGGTGAGAGTGAAGTGATCAAGCAGGATGCGGCGGTCCGACTGAAGCGTCTTGCGGTAGCTGGCGAGTAGAGCTGCGAGCCGCCTGCGCGCTTCATCGGGATCTATGTCGATCATGTCCTCCAGCGGAACGACCAGCGGCGGAGTCTTGATGATCTGCCGCTTTCCGTCGACGACTGCAGTCAGCTTTTCGATCGCCTGCAGGCTGTCACGCGTGTGAGCCTTCGCAAGCGCAGCTTCGGTAGCTTTGAACCTCGCCTTGCGCTCCTTGGACTTTCCGGCGGTCAGCGTCGCTTTGTACTCCGCGATGGCCTGTTCGATTTCGAGGTGTTGGTACCAGACAGTGAGAATCGGCTGGGCCGCAAAATCACGCATTGCTGTGCGGTAGGTCTCCACCGCCGCGAGGGTTGCCTTGCGATATTGCTTTTTGGTGAATCCGTTGTTCCGTCCTGCTATGACGAAGCTCGCCGTCAAGCGCTTGATATCCCATTCGAAGGAACCGGGGAGCGTCTCGTCAAAGTCATTGATGTCGAAGACCAGGCGACGCTCAGGCGAGGCGTACGCACCGAAATTGGACAGGTGAGCATCGCCGCAGAGTTGAGTTCGCAGGCCTGACGTCGGCGTCGATTCAAGATCCGCAGCCATCACCAAGGCGGCGCCTCGATAGAACGTGAACGGTGAGACCAGCATCCGGCCATGTCGAATCGGCACGAGATCTGGTACGCGGGTCTTGGCCTGGCTCAGCAGCAGCCCGACCGGATCACGTGACTCAGCGGGAGTGAAATCGGCGTGCGCTTCCAATGGCGTCTCTTTTCGTGCCGCTTTCCCAGCCGCTACCCGCTCTTCAGGTGTCTGACAGTTGTCGCGGACCTCGCCGTCACTAGGCGTTGACGCTGCCTTGCGAGCCGTCGTGGTACCCGCCTCGCGAGCAGTCCTTGTAGCGGTCTTGCGAGCTGCCTGAGGCCCGGCAGTCGTCTTCGATGCCATAGCTACTGCCTTCTTTCACGATCGCGCTGGATGATCGCCGCTGAGGCCCAATGGGCCGCCATGGCTGTAGCGTCTCAGAAGGTGGCCGCCGTAAACATCACCCGCCGAAGGTGAATAACGACGATGAAGCACTGCGCCACTTGGCATCAGCAACTGCGACGTGGCATCAGGCGCAACTGATGCCACATGCGAGTTAATGGCGCCAAGTCGAAGCGGGCACCGATCAGACCACTGGCGGCGTCCAGCCCGGGTCGCGGCCGAACCAGCCAGCCAGCCGGTCGTAGGCGGGTGCATCCTCTGACACCGGCACCTCTTCTCCGAACGCCTTGTCGGGCCCACGGAATTCCGGCCGCAGCATCGTCCGAGACCACGCCAAACCGTGCTCGGCGAGGGCCGGATCCAGGGCGACCGGCGCGTCCGTTGCCCGTACCAGGTCCCAGGAGTGCATTGCCAGTTCAGCGATCTGCTGGTCGGCCCAAGTGCGAAGCGGCGCCTCGCGGCCACCGGACAGTGTCACCATCCGGTTCAGGTCAGCAGCACGCCAGATCCCGAGTAACGCCGCGGCCCGTTCTCGAAAGTCGCCGGCCCAATCCGCACCAAGATCTTCCGGCGATGATTGCCAATCGGCCGTTTCGCCCCGCGCGGAGATCATGAAATTGCGTAGATCCTGACTCACGATGTGCCGCACCAACGCACGTACGTCCCAATCCGGGCATGGGGTGGCCAGCTCGGCCTGGTCCGGACGAATTGCACCGATCGCCGCAGCTGTCTGGTCCACAGCACGAGTAAGGAGCCCGACCTCATCAGTCACGGTTCCGATCTTGCACCACCGCCAACGGGCCCTACAAATTCGCAGCACCGGCCGCAAAACGCTCGGCGCTGACAGAGTCTCCCTGCAGGGCGAGGAGACTAGATGGTGATCTCGGACGTTTGTCGGCTGCTGATCGCGACCAGCCCAGAGCCGATCACAAGCAGAGATGCGAACATCAGCAGCAACACGCTGAAACCAATCGGGAGCTGAGCTGCCAGCGGCCCGCACGAGGCTCCAGCAAACACGGCCAGACCGTTGAGGCCGAGTGCGCCAGCCCGAGATGAGCCGCCGCGTCGCCCGACAAGCGCGATTACTGCCGGGACGATTGTGGCGACGCCCATCACAAAGATCACACTCGTGATCACCAGCGCCCACAGTGCAACAACCGAGATCCCCTCAGCCGCGAGCCCAGCCGCGGCGAGCAAAAATCCTACGACCGCGACTCGGACAGGGCCATACCGTCCGACAAGCCAGCCGGCAACCGGAGCCAGCAGCATCGCCGGCAGACCAGCAAGGCGTATGAGCAACACGTCCTTGCGAACGATTCCGAACTCTGTCTGCAAGAGGGGTCCGAGTGCCGCGTACATACCGACGAAGCTCATCAGTACCGGGAACGAAGCTGCGTTCACCAGTGCAAGCTCGCGCCTGGTGGCCAACGCAATAAGCCCGCGATACCTCTGACTCAGGCTCACCGGCTCGTCGCTGTGTGGAGGCTCAATCAAGATCATCGCGATAGCAAAGGATGCGATCAGAAGTGCCGGTGCTGCCAATCCGAACACCCAGCGCCAGCCAAGCGACTCCCCGACCGCCTGGGAATAGACCTGACCCAGAATGCCGGCCGAGAGAAAAGCGGTCGATATCGCACCGATCCCAGTGGGCCGCCACCGCGGTGGCAGCGCTTCCCCGACATAGGCCAGCGCAGCTGCGGAGAAGCTTGCCGCGACCAGACCTTGTACGGTTCGCAACACAGCAATGACGTGTAACGACGACGCCGCCGCCAAACCGCCGGTGACGAGAGCCAGTACCGCCAGCCCGGGAACCAAGATCGGTTTGCGGCCGTAGCGATCGGAAAGCGGTCCGAAGATCAGGAACCCAATTCCGTACGCAAGTGCATAGGTGGTGCCCAAAGCGGCGGCTGCTGCCGAACTGCCACGATGCAGTACCTTGCCGATCACTTCCGCGAGCGGGATGGCCAGGTAGAGCTGAGCCAGCACCAGCAAGGCCGAGCAGACCAGTACGGTCAGCGGTGCGACAACCGGCGCTTGGTCGCTGCCGGCCTGTGGCCGCGCCCGTGGTGTCATAGACCCCCCGCCCACGATCATCGCAGACCGTGGATGGGTCACGACAGCACTTATCGGTCTCCGCCCACGCAGGCTACCCCACGAGGCTCGTCGCCGACATGATCTTTTCCACGTTCGTTGGGCTGAAGAACTCGGCCGGCGATGTCACACCCGCATTCACCCGGGCGAAGCCGTCCATAGCTTCTTGATTTCCCGGCATAGCGGCCAAGAGTTGCTGCAGCTCGGGCGGCGGGGGCTCCAGTGTCGCCAGCTCAGTGGTGAATTCATACATCGCCAGCACCTGTGCGTCACGACGGGTCTGGTAATCGGCCATTGCGGCATCAAAGCTGCCGGCACCGGTGAAGGTTTCATCCAACGCTGTCGCGCACAGCTCGGCATCCCGGAATGCGTCGTCGATCCCCTGCGCAGTAATGAAGTCCTTGTTATAGCCAGCGTCGCCGACCAGTGCCCATCCGGGACCGAAGGGCTTGCGGAAGAAGTTCGACACGGCCGCACCGACGAAGCGGGTCTCCCGAGTGCCCGCCTGCAGCCGCTCGGCGAAGGACGGGGCCAGATCGTATGTCTTCGCCAGGTTGCCTTCAATGTCTTTCTTGTTGGCTTCGAACTCCGCATACGGCCAGCCCGCGATGACAACAGCCAGGTCATCGTTGGTCGGCCAGGCTGCCATTCCCCGACTGGGACGTACGTAGGTCTCGAAGCGGCCATTCATCGGCAGCCCGCTCCAGTAGGCGTAGTAGCCGGCGAGTAGCGCAGGCTTTTCGTGGTACTGGCGTGGGTGGACTGCTTGTGCCACAAGCGAGTGGCGGCCGTCGGCTCCGATCACCACCCGGGCGAGCTCAGTGATCGTTCGGCCGCCCTTGCTATGGCCGCGTACCCCGCTGACTTGATCGTCTTCAAAAACCATCGACTCGACGCTGAAGCCTTCACGCACTTCCGCGCCCGCCTCAGCCGCCGCATCCACCAGCAGCTTGTCCAGCACGGTACGTCGCGGACCGTACGAGACGGCTCCGTCGGCACCCGGAGCTCCGGACAGTGTGAAGGGTCCGAAGTCGAAGGCGTAGGTGTTGATAGCGGGACACCCGGCGGCTGCGACGCTGTCAAGCAAGCCCCATCTCTGTAACGCCGCGACGCCGGGCGGATGAACCAGGTGAGTGGAGATCGTGTCGCTCGGAAAGGTTGCCCTGTCAAGGAGCAGCACGTCATAGCCCTTGCGGGCGAGCAGCATGGCGATGGGCGATCCGGCAACGCGTGCGCCCACCACAATGGCGTCATAGATCTTGGCCATGGGTCCTCCATCTCGATGCGGAAATATGCATGCAGGATGGGCAGCCAAGGCGGGTGGAAGTAACGGGGATCTCCCCTATCTAACGGCTGGCTTCCTGACGCAGTGCATAGCCGACCGCCTCGGCGCGATTGCGCAGGCCGAGCTTGGACAACACGTTTCCCACGTGATGCTCGACAGTCTTCCGGGTGATATAGAGCCGATCGCCGATTTCGGCATTGGACAAGCCCGCGCCGATCAGCTCCAAGACTTCAACCTCGCGCCGCGTCAGAGCGCCGACGCCCTTGGGGCCGGTGCGAATGGGTGCGCCCAGAGAACGCAGTAAAGCTCCGGCCGCATCTGCGTAACGAGCCGCTTCCAGCCGCTCGAAGTCGTCTAACGCCGCCTTGGCCTCGGCGACGGCGACCGCAGGTGAACGCTCGGCCAGCGCGTACGCCATCTCCAGTCTGGTACGCGCCAACTCCATTGGCAGCTGTGCCTTGGCGAACCCTTCCAGGGCGGTGTTCAGACAGGCACGGGCGTCGCCATGGCCGCTGGCCACGCAGACACGGCCTTGCGCCAGGGCAGCGGCCGCTGTCAAGTAGATCCCGTGCTGTTGCTGTGCGATGCGATGAAGCCGTAGCGCGGTCTGCTCCGCCTCCTCAAGGCAATCTTGCTCGAGGTAAACGTCTACCAACAGCGCAAGCAGTGGACCCTTCATGCTGGATGCGCCTACTTCGGCAACTTCGTCGTCAGGCCCTTCGGTGGCGCGCTCAAGCAGATCTCTGGCTAATGCGACATCACCCCGTGCGAGATGGAACGCGGCGAGAACCCGTGCTGCGTCCGGGTGCTGGTCTAATCCCTTGAGTAGCTGCCCGGCCTCCTCCAGGCGGCCTTGCCGGACTCTCAGGTCGGCCAAACGAATATATGCAGCGGCCCGCCGCTCGGGCATACCCTGCCCAAAATGCTGAGCGGCTTCTATGAGCTGAACCTCAGCCTCCTGCCAGCGTCCGGCAGCGGTCAGAATGCCTCCGTAGTGGGCGCGGCAGAATGCGGCAACCACGTTCCGGCTGGCCATGACGTCCGACGATGCACGCATCCATTGGTCGGCCCTTGAGACATCGTTGACCAGCTCGCAGGCCCAGAAGAGCCCGCAGAAGAGGTTGTCCATTGTTGCAATCTCGGTGAGCTCGCCGGCGCATAGTGCCGCCATCGATTCGTCGAGGAGCGCCAAGCCTTCGTCGGTCCGCCCCATCATGAGATGCAGAGCACCGAGGGTGGCAAGCGCATCCATCTCGATGTTGGGATCGGCGAAGCGGCGTCCAATGGCGATCGCTTGGTGACACAAGTCTTGGCGCTTCTCGGCATCCGGTTCGGTGTAGGACTTGATGATCAACACCCAGCCGCGCTCGGGCCCATCTTCAGCGACTTCTTCGAGAATCCTGCGGGCCCTGGCCAGCCATCCGTTGTGCACCGCCCAGTCACCGAGAACGTTTCCGGTAATCCAGGCAAGATTGCGCGCTGCCCGCGCAGCCGCAAAGGCTTTGCGTTCCCTGCGATACGCGGCGTACGCCCGCTCTTGCTGCGCGATCGCACCGGTGTAGTCGCGTTGCAGATAGATCGCCTGGCCAAGCCCTTCTCGAGCTGCGCCTGATTCAGCGTGCTGCAGAGCGCGCTCGAAGCGGTCACGAGCCGCGTCCGCATCGCCAGCATGCAGCGCCGCCCAACCTTCCTCGATCATGGACCCGCTCATCAAAGCCGATGATGGCACGCGGAAACGCCATTCGGGTACCGAGAGGAAGTGACGACGGCGCCCGGGCCAAACTGTGGCTGTGAATGGTGAAACCAATGTCTTCGGCACGGAATTGCAGGCTTGCGGCTCGGATCCACTCACCGGCTTCTACCGCGACGGCTGCTGCAGCTCAGGGCCCGCGCAGGCACGCCATCTGGTGTGCGCGGTGGTGACGGCGGCATTTCTTGATCATCAGCGCAGCATCGGAAATGACTTGATCACGCCCATGCCGCAGTACGGCTTTCCCGGTCTGCAACCCGGAGATCGGTGGTGTGTGGTTGCTGAACGCTGGGCTGAGGCGTACGAAGCTGGTGTAGCTCCGCCGGTCGTGCTGGCCTCCACCAATTCTCGAGCGCTGGAGGTGATCGACTTGGCCGTCCTCCGGCCCTATGCGGTGGATGTTCCGGAGGACCTCAGCTCGCTGGAATGAGTGGTCGCTGCCCATTGACCGCCACCCGGCCAAGATCAACGCCGCAGACGTTCGTCAGGCCAAGAGTTGATCTACCAGTCCAGGGACCGGTCGCGACGTTCCAGCCACTTCAGGACTTCGCTCTTTCGGTAAAGGAGCTGCCTGTCGACGCGGTAGTACGGCGGACCGGTCCCCTTTTTGTTCCACTCATAGAGGGTCAAGACCGACGGCAGCTGAAGCATGATTGCCAGATCTCGGGAGGTGAGGAAGACGGGCCACTCATCGAAGGTTTGGGTACCCATAGCGGAACGCTACGGATGAATCCGGACAGTGTCGGAGATCACCACGCCTTTGTTGTCAAATTCCCCCGCGACTGATAGCCACGACGCCGCGTAGCAACAGCTCTGCTTTTGGCTCGACGCAAGCTCGTCGGCCTAGCTGCTAAAGCGCGCCCCGCACTATTACAGCTCGGTCGTCCCACGGCGTGTTGATTTGCGCTGGCTTCGTCGCATCTAGTTAAAGTGGCCCGCTCGCGCTCGACGTCCCGCTCCCTCCTTCCCCATGCCAGGAGAGCCATGCGAAAGCCTTTGTGTGCGTTAAGCACCATGATTGCCGCCGGAATTGTTTCGATCCTTACAGTGCCCATTGGGTACTGGCCTATTGGGCACAGGTCCAATGCGTACGCCGACTCAATGGAGGAGCTGACGGTCGCTCATCGCGGCGCGAGCACGTCGAAGCTAGCCGAAAGCACGCTGCCTGCCTATAAATATGCCGTCGAAAATCATGCCGACATCTTGGATGGAGACATTCACTGGACGAAGGACGGTCCCGACGCTGACAAGGTGGGAACAATGGTGATCTTGCATGACGCCACGCTTGATCGCGTAACGAATTGCACCGGAAACGTCTCATCATGGCTGTGGTCGGACATCGACAAGAAATGTCGTACCGATATCGGTGGACAACGCCTCATGCGCTTGATTGACCTGCTCCAATACGGCAACTCGGTTGGCAAGTCATTCTCCCTAGAGCTCAAAGTGGCATCGCTCACGGACGCTCAGGCGAAGCAGCTGTGGAACGCGATCAAGAACTCAAGGGTTCAGTTGAACGCAACGTCGGCCCGGCTCAAGGCGCTGAACAAGATCAAGACGCTGGATGCCGCTGCTTCCAACCACAAAATCAGTTACGCGCTGGGAACGTCGGGTGTGGGCGGCTGGCCATCGGTTTCTGCAATCAAGAAGGTCGGCACGACTGTTTACGCCAAACTGACAATTCCGTCAGACGTTGCACGGAGCTACCGCTTGGCAAACATCAAGGTGTTTCTGTGGACCGGCGAGAACGCCTCCAACAATGCCAAGATGATCGCGCTACAACCGTACGGTGTGGTCGTCGACAACGTGGCTCAGTTCCAAACTTGGCGCGACGCAACGGGATCGGCATAGCGGTTCTTAATGATCCTTTTTGCCCTTGCCGGACTTCTCGGCCTTCTCCTTGCCGCCCTCGCCGTGATCTGACTCCTCGGCCTTGTCGCTAGATCCACCCTGTTGCGGTCGCGCGCGGTAAGAACTACCGGAGCCGTTGTTCGATTCTGATTTGCCCCCACCGGTCACATTTGGCTGCCAGATCGGTCGGTAGGCCACATCGCGTGCCACAAGATGCGGCGGACTAGCGTCTAGCTGCGGACCGATGTTGATGACGACCGTCACAGTGCTGTTAATGCCGGTCAGGTCACCGCCAGCGGGGGTCTGGCGGATCGCAGTGTCGACCGATGCACCTTCGGTGCCATGAACGAACCTGAACTGCGGCACCAGATCAGCATTCCGAAGCAAGCTCTCAACCCCCACCCGGCCAAGGCCCAGTACAGCGGGAACCTCGGTCGTCGTGGCGGCAGCCGCCTCCGGCCGGTCGGATCTATAAAAGCCGAAGACGCTCGCCCCAGCCAAGACCAGAAGCAACGTCGTCATGCTCGCCATGAGTCGCCTCGCCCGCGGCCTAGCAGTGGCCGCTGTTTGGACACGATCTCTATCGGCTGAGCCGTCCTGGCCCGTATAGATTTTGGTTGCTTCGATCATCGATGCCGGAAGCAGTGTGGTGGCTGCCGGCGGGTGCCCGCTGAGGACACTTTCAATATCAGCCTTCATTTCAGCAGCCGACTGATAGCGGTCGTCTGGATCTTTTGCCAGAGCTCTCATGACGATGGCATCGATGTCAGAAGAGATGTCCCCGCTCTGATCACTGGGCGGAGTTGGTGGCTCGGAAATGTGCTGGAAAATGATGCTCACCATCGAGTCGCCGCTAAATGGCGGTTCGCCGACGAGCAATTCGTACAGCATGCAGCCCACCGAATAGAGGTCACTGCGTTCGTCGGCAGATTCGCCTCGACCTTGTTCGGGTGACAGATATTGCGCTGTTCCGATCACTGTTCCAGCCATGGTGGCCGTGCCAGATGAGTCCGAGACGGCCCGTGCAATCCCAAAGTCGGCAACCTTGACGGCGCGAGCATTCGTCAGCATGACATTCCCCGGCTTGATATCGCGGTGAATAATGCCGGCCGCATGGCTGCATGCAACGGCGTCCAGTACCTCAGACGTCAACTCGAGTGCTCGTACCGGTGAAACCTTTCCTTCTTTACGTAGCGCATCCCTTAGGGAACGTCCCTCGATCAGCTCCATGACAATGAATGGAACCGACGGGCCAGCCGCTTCGCGCTCCTCGCCGGTGTCGTACACCGCGACAATGGCGGGATGGCTCAGCCTGCCGGCCGCCTGGGCCTCCCGACGAAAACGCGCCCGAAAGACAGGATTCATGGCTAAGTCTGGACGAAGGCGCTTGATAGCAACGGGACGCTTGAGCTGGGCATCAAAACCGCGGTAAACCTCCGACATTCCTCCCCTGCCGAGCAGCTCTCGGGTTTGATATCGAGGCTGAGGCGCGTTTTGCGAGGCGGCCGCCGGCTTGCCCGCCGTGCCGCGGCCTATCGAACCTGCAAGTCGATAGCTGGCCACCGGCGCGCGGTGAGAAGACTTCGTGCGTTTAGAAGGTGAGGCTGAACCGCGATTTGGAGAGGATGAACCCGTTTGCATATTTCGTCACCGATTTGTCGTTAGGCATAGAAATCTCTTTGCTTATAGATGGATGGTCCTGTACCGCCCTGGGGCGATACAGGACACGAAACCCTTCTTTCGGCTAGCGGCGCGGATTACTTGCCGATGAAGGCTCGGAAGAGAAATCAGGGTTACCCGGAGTCATCTTCTTAGACCCGAGTGGTTGTGTTCCGGCCAGTAACGGTAGAGGCAATAACAACAAGGACTGCGGCTACCGCAATCGCAATGAGCCAACGTACCCAGTCAATTCCTGGGCTGCCGTTGCCGCCGAAGGCCGTGTAAATGAACCAACCTATAAGAACACCGCCGATCCCGCAAAGGATGGTAAGCCAAAGTGGCGTGTTGTCCCTGCTCCCTGGTGCAACAAATTTGCCCAGCAACCCGATGATGATCCCTGCGACGATCACGCCGATTACTTGCATGGCATCTCCTTTTCTGCGAGCCAGCCGCACCCACGGCCGGCTTTGTCACAATCCGCCACGTACCCGCAGGCCTAGCAGCCAAACGAAAGGACGGGAATTGGTACCGGATCGTCGCACGAGTTGGCCGCTTGAGATCTTTTCTGCGTATCTGAATAAAATGCGAGCAAACGACGTGCTGGATCGATTCAGCAAGAGTCCCTCGTCTGCACTTTCGAGCGCAGACCTGCAGAAGCCTGGAGTCACTAGCTGGAAACCGTGGACGTTCCTCTATCCCAACGCCTCGACACAGTGCGACATTAGGGTGAGGCCGGTAGACCGTTGCAAGTGCCGCGCCATTCAGGAGGGCGCCGATGAACATCTTTACGAGGGGCTTCACGGGACGGAGACGCGACAGCAGTCGAGAGCTGCCGCCTGGCCAGTATCTGACCGAAGACTTTCCGGTTCTCTCTGCAGGGCCGACGCCTCGGATTTCCCTGGACGTCTGGCAGTTCACCGTAACCACGGAGCTTGGCCAGACGCATCAGTGGAGTTGGGAGCAGCTGATGGGTCTGCCGGCGGAGTCGATCACGACCGACATTCATTGTGTAACGCGGTGGTCGAAACTAGAGACCGCCTGGCGCGGTGTCTCGCTGGACACTCTGCTTGCCGACGTTGAGACCGAGGCAGATTACGCGATGGCTCACAGCTACGGCGGTTACAGCACCAACCTGCCGCTGGAGGATCTGCTCGACGGCAAAGCCTGGGTCGCCTTTGAGTACGACGGAGAGGAGCTTGCGCCTGAGCACGGTGGACCCGCACGATTACTCGTCCCACACCTATATTTCTGGAAATCGGCCAAGTGGGTCCGCGGCATCGAGCTGATGCTTCAAGATTCCCCCGGCTTCTGGGAGCAGCTTGGCTATCACGACTACGGAGACCCATGGCGCGAGCAGCGGTATCAGGGGGACTGAAGCTACGTCGCACCTGGCGGCCCGCGGTTCTGCTCGAGCGGCGGCGGGAGACACCGAGCGCCTGCACTCTGGTTCTCGAGGTCCTGGGGTGGCCCGGACACCTGGCCGGCCAGCATATTGATGTACGCCTCACCGCGTCTGATGGCTACCAGGCGGCACGCAGCTACTCACTAGCTGCACCGACCAATAGTGACCAGATCCAGATCACCGTACAAGGCGTCCCGGATGGCGAAGTGTCGAGCTACCTCGTCGCCGATGCCCGCCCGGGTGACTCATTTGAGGTGCGCGGACCGGTTGGCGGCTGGTTTGTTTGGCGGCCGGAGGAGAGCAGCCCGGTCTTGCTTGTGGCCGGAGGGTCCGGAGTCGTACCACTGATGGCGATGATTCGCAGCCGCGACGGCATCAGCGGCGCACCCTTCCGGCTCATCTACTCCGTACGCACGCCTGAGGACCGGATCTATCACGATGAGCTCCGGCGACGTGCCGCCGAAGATGGCGGGCTGGATGTGACGTTCATCTATACGCGGACCGCTCCTAAGGACGAGCCACGCCCAGCAGGTCGAATCAGCCTTGATGACTTCATTTCGCACGGCTGGTCTGCGGAGGCGGAGCCGACCTGCTATGTCTGCGGCCCTACCGCGTTCGTCGAAACGGTGGCGGACCTTTTGATCTTCTCGGGACACGACCCCTCCAAAATCCGCACCGAGCGGTTTGGGCCAAGCGGCCCATAACAGAAAGTGGTGTCTGCGCATGAACACTCATACTGAAGCCGGGTACGACGGGAACACGCTGGCTGGTCCACTTTCGGAGGTATTTGCCATTGAGGTGACCACGGCGGTCGGACGCTGCCAGGGCTGCGGCACGTCATCTCAGCTGGCCACGTTCCGCGTGTACGGCCCGGACCCCGGATTGGTCGGCCGCTGTCCCGGATGTGAAAGCGTGTTGATGCGACTGGTACGGACGCAGGATGCGCTCTGGCTCGACTTGAGCGGAATGTCTGGCCTCCGGATCCCAATGCCGGCCGATTCTGCTCCGGAGATAAATCCATAACCTCGCGACGATGACCTGGATGGTGTTAACCCCACCTCACTCAGCGATCGACTGCACTTGTACTAACGTGCCATTCCTCGCGAGGCCGATACTCGGCGGTGGCGCGTCATCTGATGAGGAGCACCATCATGATCATCGAAAACTTCCGTGAATACCTCGATGAACTCATTCGCAACGGCTACAGCGTCCGACACGACGAGCACGGTTCGGATCCGGATCTGATCGATCCGGGCGGCAATCCAATCGAGACCTGGCGCGCGGATTACCCATACGACGAGCGTATGGATCGCGACGATTACGAACGGGAGAAGTACGCACTTCAAATTGAGCTGCTGAAGTTTCAGGACTGGTCACAGGAGACCGGAGCCAAGCACGTGATCTTGTTCGAGGGTCGCGACGCAGCCGGCAAGGGCGGCACCATCAAGCGGTTCATGGAGCACCTCAACCCACGTGCGGCCCGTGTCGTAGCTTTGACCAAGCCCACGGAGACCGAGCGTGGCCAGTGGTACTTCCATCGCTATGTCGCACATCTACCGACCGCTGGAGAGATCGTGCTCTTCGACCGGTCCTGGTACAACAGGGCCGGCGTCGAGAGGGTGATGGGCTACTGCACAGACGAGGAATACAACCAGTTCCTCCGCCATGCACCCCTATTCGAGGAGATGCTGGTCGAGAGCGGCTTTTCGCTAACAAAACTGTGGTTTTCTGTCACCCAGCAGGAACAGCGCACTCGGTTTGCCATCCGTCAGATCGACCCGGTGCGACGCTGGAAGCTGTCACCCACCGACGTTGACTCTCTGGACCGTTGGGACGACTACACCGAGGCTAAAGAGACGATGCTGTTGACTACCGACACCGACTACGCACGGTGGACTTCCATAAAGAGCAACGACAAGAAGCGCGCCCGGATCAACGCGATGCGCTTCTTCCTCAACCAGTTTGACTATGAGGATAAGGATCCCGAGATCGTCTACCCTGCTGACCCATTACTGGTGCAGCGCGGACGTGAGGCAGTCGACTAGGCCCGGCTCGTACGCAGCACGGAAGGATGCGGAGATGCCGGCGGCGGCACACTACAGACCGGCAAGTAAGCGTTAGCCGCTCAGGGCACTGGGAAATCGGGTCTCGAAGTCAATGATGTTCACCCACTGGGGCGTTATCCGGATCCGCACTGACGGCTGGCCTCGCAATTGCTCCGCCCACGCCCTCCCCTGTTCGGGCCCGAAGTAGCGCTCAGCAGCGATTACATACTCCGGCGAGATGTCATCGAGGGTGTCGATCGATGCGATGCCACGAATGTAAAGGACTTTGTAGGGGAGGACATGCTCGTCGATTGTTACTGCAACCTGGGGATTCGCGCGCAGTGCGGTGATCTTGGGCGCCCGCGGCGGTGTTGTGATGACAAGAGCCTCGCCGTCCCAATGGAACCAGATTGGAATAGTTCGCGGTGTGCCGTCCAGCCAGTTGTAGGCAAGCTGAGCTGGTTCCGTTGAGTTGAGTAGGTGCTGGGCGACGGGATGATCAAGAAACTCAAGCTCACCAGCACGATCTGGCATACTCCCCCCTTTCGCAGATGGTGGATCGGACGCTACTCGGATCTGGGCACCTACGCACCACATTGCCTGGCCCGATGGCGGGCACGCTAACTCAGGCGCCGCTCTCATCCGCACCAGCGGCGATCAGCGCAGTCAGCCGCGGGTTGTCGATGTCAGCGGCGAGCAATCTCGCCGCGGCCGCATCGCCCGGCCTGCCTAGGGCCGCGCCATGAAGCATTGACCGAACGGTCAGCTCCCGCATCCCTGTTCGAGACGCCAAGTCCCGCAGCGTTTCTACCCAGCTTCCGGTCTCTGGATGGCCGTGCCGTGTGCCGAGTTCACAGAGGGCGTCAAGGATGTAGCCATCCAGCCAAACGTACGGATCCGGCAAGCGATTCGACCGCGTACGGGCGTCCTCCGCCTGCTGAAATGCTTCATCGGTCGCTCCATGCGCGTCGGCGACGAGCGCCAAAGCTCGTGCAGAGATTCCTTCCCAACATGAGTCCTTGAGCTGGCAGGCACGAGCAAAGGCCTGCCCGAGCAGCCGAGCCGCACCAGATTGATCAGCGCACAAGGATGTGGACTAGCCGTCGCTTCTCCTGGAACCCAAACGGGCAAGGAGGCCAGCCAGCAGGGCGGTGCGAGGAACGACGCTATCGAGGTCCAGCCACTCCTCGGGCCCGTGGGCGTTGCCACCCACAGGGGCTAGGCCGTCAATCGTCGGCAGCCCGGCAGCTGCGGTGGTGTTGGCATCCCCAGCCCCGCCCGTAGCCGCCTCGCCCACCTCCAAGCCGAGGTCTCGGGCGACCGCCTGCGCCTCGAGGACCAGCGCGGCGGCCGCCGGGGTGCGCTCCATGGGCACATGGCGGTGGGCCTGCAGCAGCTGAGCCTGGGTGCCCGGCACAGTAGCCACAGCCACAATCCGCTCAACTTCGGCCACAGCCTGTTCGAGAGCAGCGGTGGTCGCCGCCCTCAGCTCGAGCTGCATCACCACGTGATCGGCGACTACATTGATGCGGCGGCCGCCCTGCAGCATTCCGACGTTGCACGTCACCTCGGGCCAGCGGCCGTTGAGTGCCTGCAACGCAACCGTTTTATGGGCCGCCTCCAGGACCGCGTTAGCCCCCTCACCGGGACGGACCCCTGCGTGGACAGCCTTGCCTTCCACTTCGACGGTGAATGCGGCGATCCCCTTGCGAGCCGAAACGAGTGCGCCGTTCGTCCGGGCCGCCTCCAATCCCACTGCCAGGTCGTGCTCAGCGGCCAAGGCTTCGATAAGAGGGCGGCTGAATGGCGAACCGATCTCCTCGTCCGGGGAGAGGACCAAAGTGATCGTCGCAAAGTCATCGAAGCCGGCGAGGTCGCAGAGGACATCGACCGCCTCGAGCCCGCACACAACGCCCGCCTTGTCATCTGTGACCCCAGGTCCGTACGCGCGCCCGCCCCGGATCAGAAAAGGGCGCGCGATTGCCGTACCCTCGTCGAACACCGTGTCCATGTGAGCGAGCAGCAACAAACGCCGGCCACCGTCGGCCACTGGCCGGCGCCCAACACGCCGGCCGACCACCATGTCACCCAGCGGCGGCCCGGTCCCTTCCCGCTCCCGTCGTTCGCGGTGGCGTTGCACCTCCCATCCGCTCGCCTCAAAATGAGCCTGACAGATGTCGGCGACCTTGTTTACGCCCTCAGCGGTGAAGGAGCCGGAGTCGATATTGACCAGCCTTTCGATGCTGGCCACCGTGTTCTCGAAACGTTGCCGAAGCGGCGCCAGCAGGCTGGACGGCTCGTTGCGAGGGTCGGTCACTTGGGCGACGCTAGGGCCGGACCCGAAAGTCAGAGCACAACTTGTCCATCAGCGCATCAAGATCAGGATTCACGCTTTGCCGGGATGGATTTTGATCATGCCAGGCGATGATCTCCGGCGCGGCTTGCTCCAGAGTGATCGTTGCGAGGTAGTCCGGCACCACGCTGCGCAGCTTGGAGTTGTCAAAGGTCATCGAGTGAGCGCTGTCTCCGAGTGACTGTGGACCCCAGTCGTGGTCAGCAGCCGCGATCGCGTCGGATGGCACATGAACGATCTTTGCTTCGGCGCCGGCTGCGCTGGCCAAGATCGTCGTAATCTGGTTCCAGGTCAGCACGTCGTCAGAGGTGATGTGAAAAGCCTCACCGATCGTCCTGGTGTTGCCGAGCAACGGAACGAAGCCCTTGGCGAAGTCGTCGCTGTGTGTCACTGTCCAAAGCGACGTGCCATCGCCCTGTACGACGACCTCCTTGCCTTGCCGCATGCGCTGTACCAGCGTCCATCCGGCATAGGACGGCACTAAGGTGCGGTCATAGGTGTGGGATGGCCGGATGATCGTGGCGGGGAAACCTTCCTCGCGGTACGCCCGCACTAGCCGATCCTCACAAGCGATCTTGTCCCGGGAGTACTGCCAGTAAGGGTTGTTGAGGGGCGTGGACTCCCTCACCGGCACGCGGGACGGCGGCGTCTGATACGCCGAAGCAGAACTGATGAAGATGTACTGGCCGACTCGCCCGCGGAACAGTTCAAGATCAGTCTCGATGTGTTCGGGTGCGAACGCGATCCAATTCACTACGACGTCGAACTCATGATCGCCCAGCGCCTCCCGGACCGAGGCTTGATCACGGATGTCTCCATGCAGAATCGTCACCTCGAGCGGCAAGGGCCGTAGCCGGGTGGTGCCACGGTTTAGTGTGTAGAGGCCAAGCCCTCGTTGTACCGCCAAACGGCAGCACGCCGAACTGATAATCCCGCTACCGCCAATGAACAAGACACGCAGCGCGCTCACGGCCGGAGCCTAACCGAACCTGCGCCTGGATCCGGTCCTGGCAACGCTCGACAGACCGTCGATAGCTGCGACTTCCTCGTGCGTCAGTTGGAGCCGTGCGCCGGCCGCATTGGCAACGATGCGGTCCCGGCGTGCCGACTTAGGAATCACCACGAAGCCGTGGGCGATGTGCCAAGCGACGATCACTTGCGCCGTGGTCGCATCGTGCCGCGTGGCGATCGAGACGAGCGATGGGTCGTGCAGATTGCTCACCTTGAAGGGGCTGTATCCCTCGAGCACCACGCCGCGCTGCGCCAGGCCGGAGACTACCGCCGGGTCGTAGAGAAATGGGCCCCAGCGAATCTGGTTCACCTGAGGCGCGACACCGGTCACCTCGATCAGCTCATCGATCTGGCGGAGTGAGTAATTGCTGACACCGATGGCCTTGGCCAAACCTTCCTGCTGCGCCCTGATGAACTGTTGCCACACACGTGGCGCCGCCTGCCCATTGGGCGGCCAGTGGATGAGCCATAGGTCGACGTAGTCCAGCCCCAGCTTCCCCAAGCTCTCTGTCAATGTTCGCCGTTCACGACCCGAGTGGCTAGGCGGCAGCTTCGTTGTGACGAACACCGTTTTCCGAGGCAAACCGGCAGTGGAAAAGGCCTTACCGATGCCAGCTTCATTGTTGTACATGGTCGCGGTGTCGATGTGCCGGTATCCCGCTTGCAACGCGTCCGCGGTTGCCTTCGCTGCCTCACGGTTGCTGATCTGCCAGGTGCCGAATCCGAGCAGCGGCATCCGCGCGCCGCTGGTCAGTGCAGCGGCCGGCTCTGCGTAGTCGTTTGTCGTCATAGTCGCACGTTAGCCAGCTTGGCAAACGATCAAACACGTAGGGCGCATTGTCAGCAGATGTCCGTGGTCTATCTCATTCGTATTCAGAGCTCTTTCGGATTGGTTGGGCACTGACTTGATCACACATTTGTGTTCTACAAAGTTCTCATTGTCGAAAGACCCATCCACTCATTCCGTTATGTCGAATAGCGGGCGTGGATGTGACAAGAATTCAACCAGTACGCCGCAGACTCATCATCGGCGTCACTTCAGTATTCATCGCAGCAGGTGCAGTCGCTGGCTGCAGCGCCCACGCAGAGACGCCGACCGCGGTTCCCACTGCGACGTCGGCTCCCACCGGTCCGGTGATCAATCTCAGTTCACTGATGTTCCATCCCACAACGATCACGGTGAAGGTGGGCGACACCATCACCTGGCGCAACGACGAAGCGATCACACACACCGTCACCTCGGGACGCTTCGTGGGGGTCGACAAGACGACCGGCCTGCGGTCCTCACAGGAACCCGACGGCACCTTTAACGCAAAGCTCGCCGGAAAAGGCAGAACCTTCAGCTTTACGTTCGCCAGACCCGGCACCTACACCTACTACTGCGATATTCACCAGGGCATGAACGCCACCGTCAAGGTGGTAGGTGGCACAACATCAACCGAGAGCGATCAAAAGTAAACAGAACCTATTTCGTCGTCTCTCCCAGCTAAGGCGCAATTCGCGCGCTTCAAGAAAGGTCCCATCATGAATAAGCGTTTGATTCGCTTTTCAATTTCCACCGCCGCGGTACTCGTGCTGGCCGCTGGGTGCAGCAGCTCCGGTTCTCCGGCTCGCATGCCGGGGCATGAGATGGCGCCATCGACGGTGCCATCCGTCTCGATGACTCACGCACCAAGTCACTCGCCGACCACGGCCTCCGTGGCTCCGGACGCCACCGAGGCCGCTGCACTGCGTGCGACCCTGACCAGTCTGTTGTCCGATCACGTCTGGCTCGCGGGCAATGCATTGGATACCGCCGTGCAGCACAAGGGCGATTTGAAGGACCCGCAGGTAGTGGGCGCCGTCAAGGCCTTGGATGCCAACTCAGTCGCGCTGTCAAAGGCGATCGGATCTGTCTACCCCGACGCTGAGAAGCCGTTCCTGGCCTCCTGGCGTCAGCACATTGGCTTCTTTGTGAACTACACGCTTGGCAAGGCCACGCAAAACGACAAGCAGGTCGCCAAGGCCAAGGCTGATCTTGATGCCTACCGCACATCGTTCGGCGAGTTGATCAACTCCGTAGTCCCCCAGCTCCCAGCCGATGCGGTTGCTGACGAACTGAAGCCGCACGTGCAGTCCTTGTACGCCGCAATCGACGCCAGCGTGGCCGGCAAACCGGACTATCAGAAGAAGCTCTCCATGTCTGCTGACCACATGGTCATGACCGCTGGGATCCTCGCCGGCGGCATTGCGAAGAACAAGGGTCTCGAGGGCGACGTCGACGGCGTGGCCGCTACTGTGCGGGCCACCCTGACCAGCCAGCTCTCGGCTCACGTGTGGCTGGCCGGAAACGCGCTGGATACGGCAGTGCGCAACAAGGGCGATCTGAAGGATCCTGAGGTTGTCGGCGCAGTCAAGGCCCTCGACGCCAACTCCGTGGCACTGGCCAAGACCGTTGGATCGGTCTACCCGGAGGCCGAGAAGCCGTTCCTGGCCTCCTGGCGTCAGCACATTGGTTTCTTCGTCAACTACACCTTGGGCAAGGCCACCCAAAACGACAAGCAGGTGGCAAAGGCCAAGGCTGATCTTGATTCCTACCGCACCTCGTTCGGCGAGTTGATCAACTCTGTGATCCCGGAGGTCCCCGCAGACGCGGTCGCTGAGGAACTGAAGCCCCACGTCACCACTCTGTTCGCAGCAATCGACGCCAGCGTGGCCGGCAAGGCCGACTACCAGGCCAAGCTCAGCAAGGCCGCTGATCACATGCCGATGACCGCGGCAATTCTGGCCAGCGGCATCGTCGCCAATAAGAACATCGAGTCGTAACGCACCCGTACCCCAGTCGTCCAGGGGCGCCCATAACTGCTGGCAGATTGCACGCTTCCGCGCGGCGGAGTGCAATCTTCCAGCAGTTTTGCGCTGCCTGCCTCACTTGCGCAGAGCTCGCGCCGACTCGCGATTGTTCGCCTTCTGTAGCGCCTGAACCAACTCGGCCTTGGTCATCGTCGAGCGGCCCCGGATGCCGAGCCGAGTGGCCAACTCATATAAATGCTTCTTGGAGGCATTCGCGTCAACCCCGCCAGCAGTCGGACGGTCCGTGTCGACGCCACCCTCGGCCTGCTCGTCCGAGGGACCGCGGCGCTCCTTAGGCTCCCAGCGGTCCCCGACCTTCTCGTGCGTGTGCTTGAGCGCACTGAAGGCCACCCGATGCGCCCGCTCCTCGTCGCCATACTGCTCGGCTGCAGAGTCGTGCGCCTTGGCGAAGGTGCGCTGGGCTTTGGCGCCAGACCGTTGCAGCGTGCTCGGCAGTTCGTCCTGATCCACCTTGCGGGACTTGCTGGTCTTGGGCATCTGCCCTCCTTCTGCTGACTGCAAACGAGCGGTACCCCGGGTGGCGCCCCTGAAACGCAGCGGGCCGCTCAGTGCCAGCCAGGGTGCGCAAATTTCGACGGGCGCTGATCTACTAAATCACTCCATAATTGTTTTGATCGTGAATTGACGCTCTGTTAAGTAGTGCCCGACATCAGGGCTTTCCACATAAGGGTCGCGTACCGTATGAACTCAAGTACCACGAAACTTGGCGGAAGGAACCGCACCTGTGTCCGATAATCCCTCCGCCGATAGCGTTCCGCCACCTCCCCGCCGCGGTGATGATCAAGCGCTATAGGCGAATCGGCGCAGGCCGCGCTCGGAGGGAGACGGCGTGAACGGCCCTAGTTCCCGGCAGTTTTTCGTCCGCCTGGAGGCGGTTTCGAAGGCGTACGGCAGCGGTTCTTCTCGGCTTGAAGTACTGGACGAGCTCAACCTTGACTTGCCGGAAGGTGAAACAACGAGCCTCGTCGGCCGGTCCGGAACCGGAAAATCGACGTTGCTCTCGCTGATCGCTGGGCTTATGCGGCCCGATTCCGGACATATCTACATTGGCGGGCAGCAGCTGGATCAGCTTAATGACGACAGCCGCGCAAGCCTTCGCGCCGAGAGGATTGGCTTTGTCCTCCAGTCAGACAATCTGATCCCATTTCTGACCGCTGTCGAAAATGTAGAGGTTGCTATTGGCTTTGCCGAAGGTCGGCACTCCACCGCACGGGCTCGGGAACTGCTCTCCGATCTTGGACTCGGACACCGGATGGATCACCTGCCGCGGCAGCTCTCGGGCGGAGAGTCGCAGCGGGTCGCGGTTGCGGTAGCGCTCGCCAATGATCCGGACCTGCTGCTCGCCGACGAGGTGGTCGGACAGCTCGACTCCGCGACGGCCGCGGACGTCATGGAAATGATCTTCGAGGCCTCCCGGGAGCGCAACCTCACTGTCTTGTACGTGACCCACGATGAGCAGCTCGCCCGGCAGGCGCACCGCTCGCTGCGCCTCGCCGACCGCAGAGTCATAGCGGCATGACCATTGACGCTTCCATCACTGTGGATTCGGTGGTCGTCGAACACCAGACTTCGAGCGGTCCCGTACGAGCCCTCGATGGAGTCTCATTCACTGTCGCTCGCGGTTCGAGCGTCGCGATCACCGGGCCCAGCGGCGGTGGCAAATCGACTCTGCTTGGAGTAATCGGCGGCCTGGCGCAACCGACGTCGGGCACCGTCAGAATCGGTGGTTCCGAGATATCAGACATGTCGGAGGGTGATCGCTCTGACTTCCGGCGTAGCCACATAGGTTTCGTTTATCAGGCAGACAACCTGCTGCCTTTCCTTACGCTGCTGGAAAACGTCGGGCTTCAGCTGGCGCTCAACGGACAGTCTTCTGGAGCCGGAAAGTCGCTAGCAGTGCTCGCCAACCTCGGTCTGGCCGCCTTGGCGTATCGACTGCCTGACCACCTCTCCGGCGGGCAGCGGCAACGAGCCTCCGTCGCCCGCGCAATCGTGAATGAGCCGGAGATCATTCTTGCCGATGAGCCGACGGGCGCGCTGGATGCGGCTAACGCTGTCGGCGTCATCGATCTCCTGCTGGGAATGCAGCGTGAGATCGGCGCGACGTTGATCATGGTGACCCACGATCGCGACGCCGCTAGCCGGCTCGACCGGCAAATCAATCTCCGCGACGGACGCGTCTCATGATCGGCCACTATGTCTGGCGCGACCTGCGTCGCAACCCGAGGCGAAGTCTCACCGCTCTCGCTGGCATGACGCTCGGAATCGGTTTGTTCTCGGCTGTGCTGTTCTTCATCGACGGTTCTTCTGCGACCATGACCGCGCGTGCCATCGCACCCATCCCGATCGATATGCAACGAGTCCTTGCCGATCCGCTCGGGAACAAGGTCCGTCTGACCGAACAGATCACTCCAGAACGACTGCAGCCCGGTGAGCGGGGACATGTCACGCTCATCCTGGCGAACAAGAGCTCCCATCCGGCAAATGAGGTCGTTATCAGGGACGAACCAACTCCTCCCCTCAGCTACGTCCCTAACTCCATGACTGTCGATGGTTCCCGGATGCCCGATTACGGCGGCGACTTCCCGCTCGCTCAGGGCGAGGCCAACATCGGTCTCAATCTGGGCACCGTGCCACCCAAATCCAAGATCACACTCGGGTACGACGTAGTCGCCGACTCCGCGGTGGAGTCTGTGCCTGCCCTGGGTCCGAGCGCCAGCTTTTCCAGCCGCGAGATCGGCGTACCGGTCAAAGCCAACACCTCCGAACCGCTCAGTCTCGAGGAGCTGACGCAACAGATCGGCCACATACCTGGGGTGGTTAGAGCTGAGCCGCTGTCATTTGTCGATCTTGATCCCGGCTCCCTGTCCGCGGGCACCAAGCGACCCGCTGAGGCGGCCCGTGTCTTCGGCCTGGACGGCCGTTACCTCGAGCAAGATCCGTCCATCCGGATCGTCGAAGGATCCTTCGAACCGGGATCCGGCCTGCTCAGCGCGGAAGCCGCGCGGGCCTTGGCCATCGGCCCCGGAGGCGTGGTCCAGGTACGCGTGCCCGGCATGAAGGAACCGCTCGACGTACGTATCAGCGGAATCACAGACGTCTCGAGAGCCAAGTCACTCTTCTACAGCCGGGAGGGCAAGCAGCTCGAGCAGTTCGTCTACGTCCGAAACTCCTTGATCGTCGGCCCGGAAGTCTTCGGCAAAACGATCATCCCCGCTTTCCAGAACGTCTCGACGGCCCCCGGTACGGTGCTGCGCAGTCAACCGATCCTCGAAGTCGACGTGTTCATGGATCGGGAGCCGCTCGACGCCGATCCGGCAACCGCCCTCACGCAAACCAAGGTGGTCGCCGACGGAGTCAACGCCGTTGCGCCGAGCCAGGACGTGTTGATCGACAACATCTCAAATGCGCTCCAAGTCGCGCGCGATGACACTCGAACTGCCAAGCGCATGTTCGTCTTCCTTGGACTTCCTGGTGCGCTGTTAGCGGCGATCCTTACCTCGTACGCGGGCGGCGTGCTGGCCAGTGCGCTGCGGCGCGAGCAGGCGATATTGCGAATCCGTGGCGCGAACCGGCGTCATCTGCTGCGCATGCATGCGTTGCGCACTCTCGCACTGGCGACCGTCGGGTCGATCCTTGGTGTCGCACTGGGCCTCATATCCACCGCGGCCGTGTTGTCTGCAGATGCGCTGGCCAGTGCCTCACCGGGCAGCCTGCTGCTGTCGGCACTGCTGGGTGCAGGTGCGGGATTTCTTGCCACCGGCGTTGCGCTGTATGCCGCCGGCCGACGGGCTATAAACGGCCAGATCAGCGACGAGCGCGCGCAACTCGCCTCGCGGAAGCCGCTCTGGCGGTTGCTCGGGATCGACTTCTTGATCTTGGCTGTGGTCGTGGGTGTCGAGTGGTACGAGCGCCGTCACGGGGGCTTTGAGGGGGTACGCGGGTCCGTCTACTACGGCCGTGCGGTCTCGTTGCAGCTTCATCTGGTGATCGTGCCGATCGGGATCTGGCTGGGCGGAGTCCTGGTGCTCGGCAGAGTTGTCGAGCGCGTCTTCGCCCACTTGCCCCTGCCCAATGGGCACCGTTTCGGCCGGCCACTGCGAGGCCTGCTGACGCGCAGCATGCGCCGGCGTTCCTGGGCTGCCGCTTCGGCAGTGATCATGATCGGACTTATCGTTGCCCTGGGCACCAGTGTGGCGTCCTTTAGCGCGTCGTACAACCAGGCGAAGGCCCGCGACGCGCGGTTCGTGGTGGGTTCCGACGTACGCGTCACCCCGTCTCCTATCAGCGCTCTTGATCATCCCCCGCAGTACGCCGACAAGCTACAGGTCCCCGGTATCGAAACAGTGACGTCGGTGGTGTACGGCCTGAACAACGCGCTGCTGGAGAGCGAGGTCAACGAGGACGCCGGCAATATGGCCGCCATCGATCCCGCCGCGTTTAAGCAAATGGCTCCACTCATCGATACCGACTTCATCGGGATCACGGCCGCCAGTGCGATGGACGCCTTGGCGCACCAGCCCGGCGGTGTGCTCCTGACCGAGGATCTCGCCGACACCCTCGACGTTGAACCTGGTGACGAGGTACAGGTGCTGTTCGCACGGGGAACGCAGCAGCAGAAGCTCTCGGAGCTGAAGGTCATCGGCCTCTTCACGCGGCTGCCGGGATTCCCTGAGGGCGTGGACGCGCTGGTCAACATCCAGCGTCAGATGGAGCTGATCCCCTCCACCAACGCCACCTTCTTCCTGGCGAACACAACCGATCCGAGCGGTGCCACCCTCGGTCGAGTTGTAGCCGGATTGCGGGAGGGTCCTGGTGCAGCAGACGCGCTGCAGATCGACACCCGCGCAACCACGCTGGACAAAGATCAGTCAAGCCTGGCCGCGTTGAACATCCGCGGCCTGTTGACTCTCGACTCTGCTTATGCGCTCGCCATGGCGGCTACCGCAATCACGATCTTCGTCTTTGGACTGCTCCTGCAGCGGCGACGAGAGTACGTCACCTTGCGCGCCCAGGGCATGCGCATCGGAAGGATCCGGTCGTTGATCATCACCGAATCCTCATGCGTGGTGATGGTCGGAGCGGTTGTCGGGGCGCTGGTTGGTGCTGCTATGGCGTACTTCCTGGTGACCGTGCTGCAACCGCTGTTCGTGCTCAGTCCAGAAGTAGTTATCCCACGAGCCGACATAGCTGTGCTGTCTGCACTCGTATTTGTTGTATCGATCGCTGCATCATTGGCGGCGACCGATCTGATTCGTCGTCTACCCCCGGGGGAGCTGTTGCGTGATGAATAACGACTCGAGAACTGCCGGTTTCGCGCGGTCACTAGGTGATATCGTCAGCGAAGTGCTTGCGCCTGTCCGCTTACGCCGTAAGGCCTTAGCTGTTGCCGGTGCTTTTGTCATTGCATCTGGCGCCTCGGCTTGCAGCGCCGGTGCGTCGCCACAAACCGCGCCACCGCCGGCGGAAAGCCCCACGCCCTCGCCGGTGGCCGCCACAGCCTCGACACCGTCACCCACCCCATCTCCGAAGGCCGGCAGCACACCGGCGGAAAAGGTCAACGCGAACTACAAGAAGTTCGATCCGAAGGACTTCGGGGACCCGCTGGGCGGCGGCAATCGTTGGTATCCGCTGGTACCGGGAACTCAGACACTTAGAGACGGCTCACTCCATCGCGGTAGCAGGAAGCTGAAGCACCAGCTACGGACCACCGTTACCGACGTCACAAAGACAATCGATGGCGTCAAGACCGTCGCCGTATTAGACCAAGACATTGACGCCGGGCAGGTTGAGGAAGCGTCGCTCGACTACCTGGCCCAAGACAAGTCCGGCAATATCTGGTACCTCGGCTCATACACGGAGAGCTATCAGGGCGGCCAGTTCGTCAATGCCAGGGACGCCTGGCTAGCCGGCAAGAAGGGGGCCAAGGCGGGCGTCTGGATGATGACTGATCCCAAAGAGGGCATGAAGTACGTCCAGATGCACAATTCGCGAGAGACCATCCGCTCTGAGGTCTCGAAGGTCAATGACCGAAAGTGCGTCCCGTTCGACTGCTTCAAGTCACTCGTCATCCTGGAGGACGGCAGCGAGTTTAAGTACTTCGGTCCAGGAGTTGGCCACATCGCCACCGAGCCCAACTACTCCGGCGGCGAGCAGGAAAAGGAAGAACTGGTCAACGTCGTCAGGCTGAAGCCGAAAGGCCTGGCCGAGATGAGCGGCGTGGCACTCAAGATGGACAAGCATGCGCGTAAAGAATCCAGCGTCTTTGCTAAGTCAGATCCAGCGAAGCGCGCTTGATTTACGCCGAGTTGTCAGCGTCGGTGGTTGCTATGACGACCACTCATGCTGACAAGTCGGATGGGCGATGCGATCCGTCACAACGCTGAGATGATCGCCTCGACGGCGGCCGGCAAAATCAACAGGTAGAGCAGCAGATTCAGCACAATCAGGACCGGCAGTACGAGAAGCGCGATCAGCAGACCCGTGACGCGAATGATCATCCAGAAGGCCGAATGGCGTTCTGTGGTCGGGTGGTCGATGATCATGGTCGGGTGATGGAGATCGGAGGGATCTCTACTCGGCTGAGTAGCGAGTCACTGTTCCGGCTGTGTTGCGTGGCTCGGGTCCAGCCTGAAACCAGTGCGAGCCGGGCGCGTGCGGTCTTGCGCTCCCGGTGGACGGCGAGCGCTTGGGCCGCGGCATCGACGCTACTCTCGGCGGCTCGCAGCCGTGCGTGGGCGAACTCGTAGGTCATTACCGCCCATCGGTACTGATCCCGTGCTGCGGTGTAGGCCCTTGCGCCCGGCCGGTGCTGGCGCGCTGCCAGCGCCGCGGCACCTGCCAGTTCCCCGAGCGCCAACCCGGCGAACATCAGCGCGGATGACAACCGGCTAACGTCGTCAGGCAGTGGCACAAGCGCGCCGACCGCGACGCTCTTCACCGCTACTCCACTGACCAGCGACAGTGCAGCCAAGCCCAGGCACGGCGCGATGATCCAAGTCGTCACCCGCTGTGTCGGTGACGGCAAGCGATCGGATGGCGCTGAAGACAGCCAGGCACTCACCGTCGTCTTGGTCGCCAAGACGAAGACCGGCCCAAAAGCCAACGGCAACAGCCAGGCCTCTACTGGAGGCAGGTCGGCGCTGGCGAGAATGCTGCTAATGGTGAAGAAGCTCGCCAGCATCAACAGCGCCGTCGCCAGGAAAGCGCCAATCCGGCCAAAGGGCCGCCGCGAGGCTGGCGTAGCGGCGAGGTTGTCCCGCGCACCCTCCAAAGCGGTCCCGGTCCGCGCAATCGCTGCAGTCCAATAGCGCTGTCGAGTCCAGCGCCGCGCCAAACGGGTCTGCAACCTGCGGTCGCGGCAGGAGATTTGCGTCCGGCGTACACCCCGACGATGCCCGGTGAGCAAATCGCTGGCCTGCTGTGCGGTAACGCCGGTCACCATGCTCGGGGCCACCTCACCAAGCCGTGACTCAGGTGGTCGATACGCCTCATCAGCTGGCGCGGTGAGCAGATGCGGACTCATGGCGCCACCTCCCTCTTCGAGCTGTAGCCCTGGCTGGAGACCACCACCTGATGAGCCCCGTGGCGGGTGAGCCAGGCGTACCAGCTTTGAGCCAGCCTGTTCACCTTCTCTGTGCTGGGCGGCGGCTCGGTCTGTCCAACCCCGTACATTCCCGTGCTGCTGAAGCCCGAGAGATCAGCAGGGACCGCGGTTTCTGGCAACCCAATGCCATCCGACAACATCACCGCTTCCCGCCGACCGGCGGTTAGCGGGGTGGCATCGGCGAGAGCAACATAGCCACCGACGACCGATGTCCCTGGCCGAGCCATAGGCGGGCGCCCATCGACGACGGCAAGCCACACTTGATTGCGCGCCAGGTCCTTCAGATGCGTTAGCTTCGCAGCCCGAGCGGCTTCATTGCGGTATCGCACCGCCATCACCGGACACTCAACGACGGTCCGGGCACTCCCGGCCGAGCCGCCAAATACGATCACTCGCAGCGCAGCGCCCTTGTCGACTGCCTCCTCGACAATGGCAGCGACCTGCTGGCTGACAAAGGTCCGCGATGCTGTGCGATCGCCCATAAACGAGCCGGAGCCGTCGACCACCAAACTGATCTCCAGCTCCGGCAGCACTCCGGGGTCGACTAGCTGCTGCACAGCAACCGGACACCGCGTTCCAGTGGCTGATGTTGTCTGTGTGGTCGGCGTCCCGCAGGCTGCAAGCAGCAAGCCGAGCAGCGTCAAGCAAGGGACAAGCAGGCCATTCAACTTCCTCGCGGGGAGCGAGCGGTGCCGACGCGGGGTCTGCACCTGAGCACTGCCAGTCTTCATTTCTCATCGCCTCCCTCTTGTCTCGATGCCACCGGACAGTATTTGATTGGCACTCATCAAATGTCGGATTTGCCCCGGATCACAGAGGGAGTCAGCAGGACTAATGCCGGATCAATAGGAGGTTCCCTACTTGGCCGAGCAGGCGAGACCTATGGGCGGCGGCGCTGAGTCGTTGAGCCGCCAAGATCGCCTGCTCTGTGTCTTGGTGGAGAAGTTCCAGCCGGTATGGCGGGAGATCGAGGAAGCCAACGTCTTCCGCCGCCGGGGCCTCGGCTCCCGAGACGGGTTGTTGGTCCCACAGCATGTGATGATCGGCCTGGTCATGATGCGAGGGCGACAGGCCGAGGCCGGACACGGCGTTATCCCCTGGCACGAACTGGCCACCAGATGTGACACAGATCCGGAACTGGCGCGACAGTTCAAGCGCTGGATGAACACACTAACCGACTACTTCAATGGGAGGCGGGCGCTCAGCGGCACCGATCTGGCGCACCTCGCCCGCGGGCTGATGATCACTCACCCGAGGGCAGATCTCACTACTGACACCCTCTTCGGCGAACTACTGAGTTATGGCCGACCCGAGCCCTCCGCTGCAACCTGGCAGCAGCGGGTTGATGTGGTCTTCAATGCCTTGCTACGGCCATCGGCTATCCCAGTCGCCGATACCTTTCTTGCCGATGTGCCGCCACTGTTGGCCAGTGGCTTCCAGCGACGCGAGGTCCAGCAGCAGGTGACCGAGATCCTGCGGACAGCCGGGCGCCCGCCGCTGGTACTCTCCGGGCCACCAGGCGTGGGCAAGAGTCAGCTGGCTGCCGCGGTACTTGAGGAGTTTGCGCCGGAGAAAGTCATCTGGGTGAGCAACGCCGCGTCCCGATTTGCGGTGCTCGAGGCGTACTCCCGGGCCGCACAAGCGCTTGGGCTTGCAACGCCTGATCCTGGCAATCTCGAGGACACCGCTCGGAGTCTGATGCGGGATTTGCGGCGCTCAGATTTCGACTGGTGGATTGTGCTAGACGACGTCGATGATCCAGCTGACCTGGCCGGTTTGTGGCCGGGCGGCGCTCGTGGCCGGACACTGTGGCTGACCCGCCGCCGGGGTGGGGATGTAGAGGGTGAGGGTCGCCAGATCGTCATTGTTGAAGGCTTCACACGACGTGAGGGTCACCGGTATCTGCGCGGCCGTCTTGGGCATGCGGTTGAAGCGGGCGAGATGGTCAGCCACACGTTCGACGAAGTGGATGGTCTGGTGCGCGATCTGGGCGGCACGCCACTTGCCCTGGCACTGGCCGCCAGCGTGTTACGAGAGAACCGCTACACCTGCGCTGGCTACCGCGACCTATTGGCCGACCAACTCGACGGGCTGGAAGGCCTCTTTCCCACTGAGCAAACCGCCGAAAGCTACGAACGGCCGCTAGTCGCAGCCTGGGCGATTTCTCTAGACCGGGCTGAACAGCGGGACCCAACTCGATTGGCCGGCTGGACTGCGCTGATGGTTGCGGTGCTCAGCCCAGCTGGCGTACCGGCCAAGATCATGACCACCGAAGCTGTACGCCGCTTCCTGGCTTGTAAGGGCGAGGGAACTCGCAAGGGCGAGGGGCGCACGGGACTGCTCAGCATTCCTGACCTCACGCGTAGCACAAGGGCATTGGAGTCATACAGCTTGATCAGCTGCACCCGGTACGAGACGGGGACTGAACTCAAGATCGGCGAAGTTCAGATGCACGCCTTGACTGCCCGAATGACCCGACTTCATCTGGGTCCCGCGGCGGTTACAGAAGCTGTGGTTGCCGCTGCCGACGCTCTGATGGAGCTATGGGGAGCGGTGGAAAACAATCCGCGCCGGAACCTCGATCTACGCGGGCATGCGATTTGGCTGGACCGGCTTCGCGGTGAGGCTCTCGCCTCATCAGAGGGGTTGCATCCGATGTTGATCCGTCTCGGCTGGAGCCTAGGTGAGACCGGACGGCCGCACCGGGCCGCGCGCTACTTCGAACGGCTAACTGAGCGGATAAAGCCGATGCTGCCGAGTGGTCATCCGGACCTCGAGGAGGTGCAATACGCCTGCGGAGTGTGGCATCGGAAGGAGGGCAAGATCTCCAGGTCTATTCGTGAGCTGACTGCCCTGCGAGAGGCGATGACACCTATGGGGTTGGAGGCGGAGCGGCGTGCAATCAAGACACGAGCCCAGCTGGCGACGTCGCAAGGCTGGTCAGGCCAGGTCAACGCCGCCTGTCGGGACCTCGCACAGATCATTGATGACGCTGAGCGCGCTCTCCCAGCCAATGATCCCTTGATATTGCACGTCCAATACACCTACGCGGTCTGGACTCGCCGAGCCGGCCGGTACGGCGACGCCGCAGATCTGCTGCCGGAGGTGTTGGAGGGACAGCGGCAGGTATTTGGGGATGACAACATCAGCACCCTGAAGACGCGGCTGGAGCTGGCCGTATGGAGCGGACTTAGTGGTGAAAACCGGGATGCGCTGCTGCAGTTGCTCGATCAGCGCGACGACTGGATTAGGGTGTGCGGGCCGGATCAGCCTTACACATTGCGCATGCTGCACATCCTGGCTCAGCACCGCGGTCGGATCGGCGAACTCAAAAAGGCTCACATCGAGATGCGAGCGGTCTACCGGCGACGGCGCCGGATCCTAGGAGACCGGCACCCCGATACGCTCAAAAGTCGGCAGGATCTGGCCGTTCTGCGCGGTGAGCTCGATGATCCCCAACGCGCGGTGTTCGAGCTGATCAAACTGCTCCGCGACTGCCTCAGAGTTCAAGGGACGCGGTCCATCGAGACCCTCCGCACCCGCCGGCTGCTCGCCGAGTGGATCATCCGCGCCGGTCACCGTGATACCGGCATCGCAGAACTGCGCTACCTTCAGGCCGACCTTGCCAGATTCGTGGAGGAGGGACATCCCGAACTGGGCAAGGTGCACGAATTACTGAACTGACTTGTCGGCCGTCGGATGCTCTCGGCGCAGGCGCCTCATGATCGTGCCGCGAATCTTCGTGAGGCGTCCCGGAGCGCTCTCCGCTGTTTGAGTGTCTCGACCGTGATCGGCCTGAGGTAGACCAAGGCTTCGTACCAGCTCAATGACTTCATCGTCGTTGAGCCCTTGAGAGACCAGCCGCTCTGGATCCGCTGGATCCCGCGTGAAGACGTATAGCCGACCGTCCTGCTCGGCGAGAACGATGTCAGCGCTTAGCTCGGCGGTCTCAGTGCTGCCGGACGTGGAGTACCGCGTCACCGTTATCAGCGCACTTCGCTCTGCCGTGGCAAGTGCGGCATCCGCGTGGATAGGGTCGCGGACCGGACTACCGTCCGGGAGTCGTTCGCGCAGTCGGCGTAGAGCATCGTCGACGTCGCGAAGCGAGAGCTCGTGTACGCCCAATGCGTCAATGAGAACCTCGAGGGCGACTCCGTCGGATTGCGGCAGCAGCAAGGTGCGCCACGGCTTGCCTGGCTCGGTGCCGGTCACGCGTGCGTCGATGACCGACCGGGCAAGTTGCTGGAAGACCACGGCAATGCCCAGGTCACCACGGACCTGTAGGCGCTCGGTCCCGGGCAAAGCGACCAGGAGCTGGCGCGCAGCCAGCGAGCGTACGGCCTCACCAACCTCTTCTTCGGAAGGCATCTCGTCGAGGAAGTCGACGACCGCATCAACCGCCACCATCTCGGCCAGACTGTAGCCACCCAGCGGCACGGGTCCGGTGCTGACAAGGTGAAGCACAGCGTCGATCAAGCCCGGCGGTACGCCGACATCTGATTCTGTTTCAGTCATGACGCCTTCTCCGGGGTAGCAGGAACGCGTACGGCCAGACGTAGCCGTCGATCACCAACAGGCGCCTCAATCGGTCGTGCAGCAAGCACCTTCGGCAACGTCCAACCGCCCGACTTGCCGCCACCGGAGAGCAGCCGGCGCGCCGTTGCCCCTGCTGTCTCGGTCACCCACACCTGCGAGTTACCAAAGAGTCCTCGGCCTCGACCCCGCCGAGACGCCGGTACCAGCTCGACCAGAGGGTCCTCCCGCAGCGGTCCGAGGAACCTGGGGACAAGATCGGATTGCGTACCACCCGCGGCCTCAGTCTGATCCTCAGAGTCCAATCGGAACAATGTCTTGGTGAGAAGCCGCGTCGTGCCCTCCGGTAGCGGCACCGTAGTGCTCAGCTGGGGTGAGAGGTAGATCGGACGGCGCTCGGTGGCCGACGAAAGACCCCACGGCCCAACATTGCGCTTGGTGATGCGATAGACGACGTAGTCAGCCAAGTGCTCAACGTCATTCCAGGTCGGCAGCCGGTGCCCAGCTCCGAATGCCGCCGGGGTCTTCTCCAGCTGCACCCACGTTCCAGTCGCCGTACGCCCATGCAGCTTTTCGCGTACCAGCGGCCCATGCATGCCCAGGTCCGGATACATCTGCTTGTCCACCGTGCGGTGATGACTCGACAGTCGCTCCCGAGTCACCTTGGGGAACCTCCAGCGCTCATAGAGGTCCGGATTGTCGACGAGGACGTGGCCACCCCACAACACATCGCGGAGCTGATTGACGTCTAAACCATGCGCCTCGAGGTCTGCCAGAACTGCGGCTTCCTCCGGCGTGAGGCTTTTGGCCGCCTGAACCAACCCGCGGCGGTACGTCCCATGGCGGGTGGTCAACTGGACCAGCAGGCGGACCCTGGTGCGCATCAGTTCGGCCTGTTGCTCGGTGGCCTTGGTGCGCCGCGTTGCCGCCCTGATCGAGGGGCCTCGCACGTGGTCAGACTACTGGTCGCACCTATGGCTGAGGCGAGTGGCAACTCCCGCCAGCAACCAGTCGCGTGACTTGACATTCGAGCCCACGTGTATTTAGATCGATCTAATTCGATCTTTAGATCGATCTAAGACCGAGGTGTGCAAACCCGATGGCACGTGTAACGCTCATGGACGTGGCGCGGCACTGCGGCGTCTCGCGGGCCACAGTGAGCCTGGTGCTCAACGACAGTCCGCTGGTCGCGGCGAAAACTGGTGACCGGGTCCGCCAAGCCATGACCGAACTCGGGTATGTCTACAACCGGGCCGCGGCATCCCTGCGCACCCAGCACAGCGACGCCATTGGTGTGGTGCTGACCAACATCACAAACCCGTACTTCGCTGAATTTGCGACGGGTGTTCAGGACGTCCTGACCAGCAGCGCGACCGTACCGCTGCTGGCAGTCAGCGGCGAAGACGGCGAGCTGCAGCATCGGCTGATCAAGTCGCTGGTGGAACGCAACGTGGACGGCATTGTGCTGATACCTGCACACGGCACGACACCTGATGACCTGCCAGATCTGTTGGGAACACCCCTGGTGTTGATGGCCCGCCGCCTGGATGGGATGGACGTCGATTACGTCGGTGCCCAGAACCACGAGGGCGGATATGCGGCCGCGGAGCATCTCTACAGTCACGGCTGCCGTCGTATCGCCTTCATTGGCGGCTACAGCGACTCCTCCGCCCGCGATGAGCGCGCCGGCGGTGTCGAGAAATTCCTCAGTGAGCGAGGCCTCAAGCTCGACTCTGATCACTCGGTGGTCTGCGAGCCAGCGCGGTCGCCGGCGCGGGAGGCCGCTACGCAACTGCTCGGCAAAGATCCCAATGTGGATGGCATCCTCTGCTTCAGCGATGTCGTCGCGTTCGGCGTGCTCGATGCGATCTCCGACATGGGTCGCAGCGTCGGATCCGAGATACGCGTGATCGGCTTCGACGACGTACACGACGCAGAGCTCAATCGGCCATCGCTCAGCAGCGTTGCGGTGCCGGCTCGAGAGACCGGCCGCCGCGCCGCCCAACTCGTGCTGGAGCGGACGGCTGGGTCAACCGAGGCCACGGTTCGCGAAGAGTTTCCAGTCAAGCTCGAGGCGCGGGAGACCTGTGGTTGCCCTCGTCCCGAACTGCTCGCCTGACCGAGAAGTCGGAGGATATTCAACAACCATGCGAACCGTCCCTGTTCTCACCGGCACAGAAGCCGCTCAGCTGATCACCGACTCCGCAGTGATCACCATCTCCTCCTCCTCTGGACTGGGCTGCCCCGAAGCTGTCCTGAAAGCGATCGGACATCGTTACCAACAGACCGGTTCTCCGGCAAACCTGACCACTCTGCATCCCATCGCCGCCGGCGACATGTACGGCATCAAAGGGATCGACCACCTATGCCGTCCCGGCCAGCTCAGCCGCGTGCTAGCCGGGTCCTATCCTTCAGGCGGCTCGAAGCTGGATCCGCCGTTGATCCGGGAATTGATACACACTGATCAAGTTCAGGCGCTCAACATTCCGTCCGGAGTGCTGTTCCAAATGCACCGAGCAGCATCCACTGGGCAGCCGGGCGTTCTCACAGAGGTGGGGCTGGGTACGTACGCTGACCCGCGGCTGGAAGGCGGCAAGATGAACGCCGTCACCGACGACTTCGTCCAGCTCATGAAGATCAGCGGCAACGACTATCTGTTCTATCCAGCGGTCGAGGTCGACGTCGCAGTTATTCGAGCCACCACCGCCGACCCACACGGCAATCTGTCCTACGAGCAGGAATGCAGCACCCTTGGGGCGCTTGACCAGGCTTACGCCGCCCACAACAAGGGCGGCATTGTGATCGCCCAGGTCAAGAGATTGTCCGATACGCAGCTGCCCACTCAGGACGTTCGCGTTCCCGGAATTCTCGTCGATGCCATCGTTGTCGACCCAGATCAGATGCAGACGACACAGACCCTCTATGACCCGGCCCTGTCCGGCGAGATACATCGCGACCTCGATGACATCGAGCCGGTCGAGTTCGGCCTCGAGAAGGTGATCGCGCGCCGAGCTGCGGCTGAGCTGCAGGTCGACGCAGTCGTCAATCTCGGCTTCGGAATCTCCGCAGCCGTCCCACGGGTACTGCTAGAGGAAGGCCACGCCGATGATGTCACCTGGGTCATCGAGCAGGGTGCGGTTGGCGGCTTTCCGGCAACCGGGTTCGCATTCGGTTGCGCACTGAATCCGCAGGCCTTGATGCAAAGCGCCGATCAGTTCACGCTACTCCAAGGTGGTGGTTTCGACGTGGCGATGCTGTCGTTCCTCGAAGTCTCTGGTGCGGGCGACGTCAACGCCTCCTGGCTGCCTGCCCGGCCGCACGTTACCGCCGGCATAGGCGGCTTCAATGACATCATCACGCGTGCACCGAAGATCGTTTACTCCGGCTACTTCACTGCGGGCAAGAAGGACATTCAGATCGAAGATGGTCAACTCAAGATCATTTCCGATGGTGCGATCCCGAAGTTCGTCCGAGCGGTTGCGCAGATCTCCTTCTCTGGCGACATGGGCCGCACACGCCACCAAGAGGTGCTCTACGTCACCGAACGCTGCGTCATCGAGCTCACTGAGGATGGCTTGACGGTGATCGAGATAGCACCAGGAGCTGATCTTGAAAAAGACATCCTCGACAAGGCTGATGTGCCACTGCTGGTCAGCCCAGACCTGCGACTCATGTCCGCTGCATTGTTCCGACCGGAACCGATGGGGCTGATCTTGTCCCGCAAGCCCTCCCGGATCGCCCAACAGTCAACCGCGCACCGATAAGGAATCAACCATGCCCGCCACTCACTATGACTACGTGATCGTCGGCGCCGGCGCAGCCGGTTGCGCCGTAGCCAGCCGCTTGTCCGCCGACCCCAATACCACCGTGCTGCTCCTCGAAGCCGGCGGTAAGGACTGGTCGCCACTGGTCCACATGCCCGTCGGATTTACCAAGCTCAGCGGCCCGCGCTACAACTGGGAGTTCTCCACGGTTCCGCAGCCGCAGCTGAATTACCGGGAGATGTGGTATCCGCAGGGTCGCACGCTGGGCGGCAGCACGTCGATCAACGCAATGATCTACATCCGCGGTCAAAGGGAGGACTACGAGGCCTGGGCCGAACTCGGCAACAAGCACTGGGGCTATGACCAGGTGCTGCCGTTCTTCCGGCGCGCCGAGGCCAATGAGCGCCTCAACGACCGATATCACAGCAGCGTTGGGGCGGTGAATGTCACCGAGCAGGTTCAGCACAACCCACTGAGCAAGGCCTTCGTCCGCGCCGCGCAGGAACTTGGTGTTCCGTTCATCGCTGACTTCAATGGCGCTACCCAGGAAGGCGTCAGCTGGTACGACGTGACCCAGAAGAACGCACGGCGCGAAAGCACTGCTACGGCATACCTGAAGCCCATTCGCTCGCGGAAGAACCTCACTGTTGTCACTCAGGCGCTGGGTCGCAAGATCATCGTGCGGAACGGTCGGGTCGCCGGACTCGACATGTTGATCAATGGGAAGCCTGAACATGTACAAGTCGACCGCGAGTTGATCTTGAGCGGCGGAGCGATCAATACGCCGCGACTGATGCTGCTATCCGGCATCGGCCCGGGCGATGAGCTAGGCGCACTCGGCATTCCCGTCACGCATGATCTGCCAGGGGTTGGCAAGAATCTGCAAGACCACATGGACGTCTATCTGACCGCTGTGACCACTCCGGTCAGCTACAACGCCTCCGACCGGCCCGACAAGGCTGCGCTGGCCGGTCTGCAATACATCACCACCAAGACGGGCCCGATCACCGCTTCGGTCTGTGAGGCCGGCATGTTTGTACGCAGTGGCCCGGATGTAGCAACCCCCGATATCCAGATGCACGCACTGCCGGCGTACGTCATCGATCACGGCCGGATGCGGATCAAGGGTCATGGCATGACGATCAACACCTGCCATCTGCGACCTCGGAGTATCGGCTCGGTCACGCTCCACACCGGCAATCCGGATGACCCGCCTGCGATCGATCCCGCGTTCCTCACCGATCCGTACGACTGGCAAAAGTCCCTGGAGGGGTTCCGCTGGGGGCGAGAGATGGTGCGAAGCAAGGCGTACCAGCCCTTCGTCCTGAAGGAGTTCCTGCCATCTGAAGATGTCAAAACCGACAAGCAGATCCGCGACTACGTCAAGCAGTGGGCCAAGACCGACTATCACCCGGTGGGCTCCTGCAAGATGGGCGACGATGATCTTGCCGTGGTCGATCAAGAGCTCAAAGTCCGCGGCATGGAAGGCCTCCGAGTGATCGACGCATCGATCATGCCCAAGTTGATCAGTGGCAACACCATGGCGACCTCGACCATGATCGGTGAGAAAGGCGCCCACCACGTACTGCATGGCCTGACGCCGCCCGACCCGAGCGACGGCCCGACATGAGCCAATACGAGCAGCCGGAGGTAGGGCGGGTCCAAGTTGAGTCGAACTGGGAGGTCAGCACGATCGTCCTCGATCGGCCCCACAAGCACAATGCGTTGACTCCGCAGATGCTGGAGCAGCTTGAACAGATCCTGATCGCCCTCGATTCGGACCGTGACGCACGAGTCGTACTTCTCACCGCAGTCGGTGATCGCTCATTCTGCGCCGGTGCCGATATCAAGCGCTTCAAGGCGTTGCAGCCGCTGGACATGTGGGCGCACTGGACCCGTCTCGGGCACCGAGTGTTCGATCTCCTCGCCTGCCTGCGGCAGCCGACCATTGCGGCTGTGTCGGGCAACGCGTACGGCGGCGGATTCGAGCTGGCCCTGGCGTGCGACCTGCGGATCCTCGCTGATGATGCGACTCTCGGCCTGACGGAGGTCGGCATTGGCACGTTGCCCGGATGGGGCGGGACTGGTCGACTCCGCGATCTTGTCGGCGCTGGACGCGCCAAGGAGTTGATCTTCACCGGCGAACCGCTGACTGCGCAGCAAGCCCTCGCCTGGGGTGTCGCCAACCAGCTTGCTCCCAAGGCGCAGGTGACCAAGGTTGCCCACGCCTTGGCCGTCAAGATCGCTGGACGAGCGCCCATCGCGGTCCAGATGGCCAAACAGGCGATCGATTGCGGCGATGCCTTCGCAGCCGTGGAACAAGTCAGCTCCGCCGCCACCGCCTTCACCGAGGACGCGAACGAAGGCTTCGCATCTTTCACCGAGAGACGCGAGCCGCATTACCGCGGGACCTGAATCCATCTACCAACAACGAGTACCGACCGAAAGCACTGCCATGACAACGATCACCAGCACCCCACCGGCCACTATCGCTGCAAACATCTGGCCGAACATCATTGACGGGCGCGAGGTTGGAGGCGGCGGCGAGGAGGTGCTGCGCGACAGTCCGGCACATGACATTCAGGTTGCGAGCTACCACAGCGCGAGTGAAGCCGACGTCGACGCGGCTGTCAGAGCAGCGCATACGGCCTTCAACAGCGGTGACTGGCCGCAAACCTCAGGTGCCGAGCGGGCTGCGTTACTGCGACGCGTTGCCGCCCGGATTGAAGCCGAACTCGACGAGCTCGCCCTAATTGAGACGCTGGAGTCCGGCAAGCCCATTTCGCAAGCCAGGGACGAGGTATCCAGCGCGGCAGGGATTTGGTACTACGCAGCCAGCCTTGCCCAGCACGCGTACGGGGACGCCCACAATCATCTTGGTCCGAACTACTTGGCGGTGACGGTCAAGGAGGCGATCGGAGTCGTCGGAGTGATCACACCGTGGAACTTCCCGCTGTTGATCGTTTCGCAAAAACTGCCATTCGCACTTGCAGTCGGCTGCACGGCGGTGGTCAAGCCGAGTGATATGACACCGGGCACGACGACCCGGCTGGTCCAGATCTTGCACGAGGAGGGAGCGCCGAACGGCGTTGTCAACCTGGTGCACGGCGGTGGTGATGTCGGTGGCTGGCTCTCGAGCCATCCGGGCACGCATATGACGACGTTCACCGGATCCACCGGCGTCGGACGCATGGTCGCTCAGGCGGCTGCCAAGGATCTGAAGAAGGTCAGTCTTGAGCTGGGCGGGAAGAACCCGCAAGTGATCTTCCCCGATGCTGATCTTGACGCCGCGCTCGAAAAGGTCGTCTTCGGCGCCTATTTCAACCAGGGAGAGTGCTGCAATGCCGGCTCCCGGCTCCTCGTCCATGCCGATGTCGTCGACGAGTTCACCGAACGTGTCGTCGAGCGCGCCCAAGATGTGGCGGTTGGCGATCCGCTCCAGGAGACCACCAAGGTCGGCGCGTTGATCTCTGAGAAACATCTCGGTGTGGTCAGCGGCTATGTTGATCTTGGCCAGAGCGAAGGCGCGTCAGTCGCGCTCGGCGGCAGCCAGCTCGATTCCGATCACGGGCGCTACTACTCCCCCACTGTGCTTGCCCACGTACCCAAGACCGCCCGTGTTGCTCGGGAGGAGATCTTCGGGCCCGTGCTGTCGGTGGTGAAGTTTGCCGATCTTGCCGAGGCGGTAGAGATCACCAACGCGACCGGGTACGGGCTTAGCGCCGGCGTTTGGAGTCGTGGTATTGACACCGCTCTTGGGTATGCGCGGGCCACCAAGGCCGGAACCGTCTGGGTCAACTGCTACATGGACGGCTTCCCGGAGATCTCCTTCGGCGGCTACGGCGCCTCCGGCCTCGGCCGCGAACTCGGCCGGACAGCGATCGATGAATACATCGAGCACAAGAGCACGATCATCCGCACCGGCGCCCAGGCTGCTTCCTGGGTCGGCGGCGTCGGTGAGAAGTGAGGTAACGATCGATGTACTGGGCCTCCCGCCGAGTCGAAGAATGCCGCAACCTGCCTTTTAAGGAGGCGACAGAGAAGGCTGCGAGCACTGCTCTCGACGTCGCCGCTGGCAAGGTGGCGCGGCTGGCTGGCGACTATCCCGATTATTTCCCGCTCTACACCGATCAGGGTCGCTGGAAGCATGGCAAGGAATCCTGGACCAACTGGTGTGAAGGTTTCTTGGGCGGCCAAATGTGGCTCTTCTATGAGCTCGGACTTGGCGAGGAGTGGAGGACGCGCGCCGAGCACTACAGCAGGCTCGTCGAGGAGCGTCAATACGACGATCGGGTTCACGATCTTGGTTTCGTCCTTTGCCCGACCTGGAAGAAGTGGTGGGAAATGACCGGCGAAGACGTCCGCCGCCAGGTTGTCATTCAGGGTGGCAAAACCATGGCCACCCGATTCAACACCAAGGGCAAGTTCCTGCGATCATTCTTGGCGCCTGATTCCAATTTCATCGACATCATGATGAACGTCGGCATCATCGCTGTCGCAGGCCTGGAAACGGGTGATCAACATCTCCTGAACGTCGCCGAGCAGCACTGTGAAACGACCCAGAAGTACCTGGTACGCGGCGATGGGTCGATCAGCCATGAAGGTATTTTCGATCTTGATACCGGGGAATTCTTGCGCCAGACCAGTCAGCAAGGTTGGCGCAACGACTCTTCCTGGGCGCGCGGCCTGGCCTGGTCGCTGTACGGCTTCACCTCCATGTATGCCCTCACCGGCAATCCCCACTGGCTAGCCACTGCCCAGCTGAACGCTGAATATTGGCTCGAGCACACGGAGGGGCCGGATCCCGTGCCGCCGAACGACTTCGACGAGCCTAATCCCGTACGCCGTTGGGAATCCTCGGCCGCCGCCTGCGCTGCCGGCGGGTTGATCATGCTCGGCTCTCTGGTCGCCGACGATGATCAAGCTCAGCGGTACCACGAACGTGCCGAGACCACCATCGCCCGACTGTGCGAGCCAGAGTTCGTCGCTTACGAGGACGACTGGGAAGGTGTGCTCAAGCATGGGTCGTACCACGAGACCAAGCAGCTCGGGGTCGACGAGAGCGTGATGTGGGGCGAGTACTTCTTCATCGAAACTCTGACGCGGGTGGTGAAACGCGATGACCGCAATGATCAACAGGCCGCCGCTTAGCGACCGGCTTACCTCCAGCAAAGTGATTGCGGTGCTGCGCGCTCCGCACGTATCCGCTCTTACATCCGTCTGCGACGTACTCGTCGAGGAAGGCATCCTCAGCCTGGAGTTGACCCTGACCACTCCAGGCCTCCTCGACGCCCTGCCTGAATTCGTTACGCGGTACGCCAACTCCGCCGATGTTGGCATTGGCACCATTCTTGCTGAGTCAGAGGCGCGTCAGGCCCTGGACTCCGGCGCGCAGTACCTGGTCACCCCAACGATCAACCTGCCGGTGGTCAGGCTCGCCGTTGAGCGTCAGATAGCAGTCTTCCCGGGCGGTCTGACGCCGACCGAACTCAACGCGGGCTGGGATGCCGGTGCTACCGCGGTCAAGATCTTTCCCGCGGAAATGGTCGGCGCCGGGTACCTGAAGCATCTCCGAGGACCTTTTCCTGATCTTGAGGGCATACCATCCGGTGGAGTCGATCTTGATGCCACCCGTGACTGGCTGGCAGCCGGCGCGGCCGCAGTGAGCATTGGCGGCCCATTGCTCGGTGACGCTCTCAAGGATGGTGACCTCTCCGCACTCCGTCGCCGCTGCCGCGCGGTACGCGCTGTGATCGACGAGACGACGCAGTCGTGACGTCTCCCCCGACCGTGCTCACGTTCGGCGAGGCCCTCGTCGGCTACGGCAGCGTCGAGGACAACCTACGGACGGCGGTCGAGTTCACCCGATTTCCCGGTGGCGCGGACCTCAATGTCGCCGTCGGCCTCACCCGGCTTGGGCTCCGCGCAGCCTGGGCAAGCGTGTTGGGTGAGGACGCGCACGGGGACTATCTCGCCGACGCTGTTGATCAACTCGGCATTATCCCGCTGGTACGCCGGGCGGCCGGTGCTACTGCGCTCATGTTCAAAGCCGGTGGGGCGGAGAGTGATCCGGAGGTGCTGCAGGTTCGTCACCGGACGGCATTCGCACAGCACGCTGATGCTCTGTTGACCGCCGACGTCCTTGCCTTCGACGGAATCGATCATCTGCACCTGACCGGGATCACGCTTGGCATTTCTCCAGTGGTTCGGGCGGCCGCCCTGACCTTGCTCGAGGCCGCCATTGCCGCAGGAGTGAGCGTGTCGTTCGACCCGAACCTGCGGTTGAACCTCTGGCCCGATCCCAAAGAGATGCGGACGGTGATTAATAGCGCCGCAGCCCGCGCCACCCTAGTTATGCCAGGTCTTGGCGAGGCTCGGCGACTGACTGACCACCATGAGCCAGAGCACATCGCCAAGGCATACCTAGAAGCGGGCGCTGGTGAGGTAGTGATCAAATTGGGTGCTGAGGGCGCCCACGCCTGGACAGCCGACGACAAGACTGCCCGCTCTCGCCGCTTTGCGGTCACACCCGTCGACACGGTGGGCGCAGGTGATGGCTTTGCCGCCGGCTATCTCGCAGCGTTCCTCACCGGCGGCAGCCTGCAGGAACGAGTTGATCAAGGTGCCGCCGTCGGTGCGCTTGCCACGACTCGCCGCGGCGACCTGGCCGCCATGCCGCAGCGTGAAGAGGTCGACGCCCTACTCAGCACCATCGAGGCGAGGAATCCGCTATGAACCAGATACCACCAGCGCCATCGCTACGCGAGGGTGCACTCGTCACAGCTGATCAGAACACTCTAACGGCCGACGTGTTGATCATCGGCTCTGGCATGGGTGGCGGCACCCTTGCTTGGGCGCTCAAGGACACCGGCCTGGATGTGCTGATTGTTGAACGCGGCCAGTTCCTACCCAGAGAGCCGGAGAACAGCAAGCCCGATCATGTATTCATCAAAAGGCGCTATGTCACCTCAAGACCCTGGTATGACGTCAACACCGGTCAGGCCTTCCAGCCGGGGGTCTACTACTGGGTGGGCGGTAACACCAAGATGTACGGCGCCTGCCTGCCACGCTTCCGCCGCAGCGACTTCACCGAAGTCACCCATCACGACGGTGTCTCGCCCGCATGGCCGTTCAGCTATGACGACCTCGAACCGTCTTACAGCCAAGCCGAACAGCTGTTCCAGGTTCATGGCTCCGTCGATGAGGACCCGACGGAACCACCGCATTCCACCGACTACCCGTATCCCCCCCTCCCTCACGAGCCGGCCGTCGAGCGCTTCGCCAACATGCTGTACCTGCAGGGCTTGCATCCGTTCCACATGGCGTGCGGGATGCAGCTACCGTCGCTTGCCGACCGGATCGCCGATACCACCGCCGACGGCTCCCCTTCAGCTACCGGCAATAAGAGTGACGCCGAAAATCGCGCTGTCCGACCTGCTCTGGAGTCGCCGACGGTCCGGTTGCTGCTTGGTGCATACGTGCGCACGCTGCACACGAGCCCCGACGGGCACACGATCACCTTTGCCGAAACAGAGGTAGGCGATCGAACGGTACGGATTGAGGCCAAGACCTTCGTTGTGTCAGGTGGAGCCGTCAACTCCGCCGCGCTACTCCTGCGTTCGGTCAGCGACCAACACCCGAACGGCCTCGGAAACTCTTCCGGGCTGCTGGGCCGCAACTACATGGTTCACAACAGCACATTCTTTTTGGCTGTGGATCCGAGACGACGCAACGACACCGCGTGGCAGAAGACACTCGGGCTCAATGACTGGTACGAAGCCGGACCAGAGACCCCGTACCCGCTGGGCAATCTGCAGATGCTGGGCAAGCTCCGGGCCCCGATGGTCAAGGCGGCGCGCCCCTGGGCACCACTATGGGCACTGAAGATGGTCACCGACCGCAGTCTGGACATCTATCTCAGTACCGAAGACCTGCCGCGGCCAGACAACCGGGTCACCGTCGATGGCGACAAGATCATGATCAGCTGGAAGCCGAACAACCTCGTCCCCCACCAGGAGTTCGTCAAGCGGATCAGCCAGACGGTGCGAAAGGCCGGCTATCCGATCGTGCTCAGCGAGCGAATGGGCATTGCCACCAACTCCCATATGTGCGGCACAGCAGTGGCCGGCAAGGACCCCTCAATCAGTGTTCTTGACCCAGACTGCCGAAGCCACGACGTTAGCAACCTATTCGTCGTCGACAGCAGCTTCTTCCCGTCCTCGGCCGCGCTGAACCCAGCGCTGACTATCGCCGCAAATGCTCTCAGAGTCGCGCCGACCATGGCAGCGAGCACCTAGGTCGGTTTCCGGCTGATCGAGGACAGTCGGTGATCACTTGCTTCGCCTGAGGCTGGGCTCACTGCGGCGCGCCAGATCGCTTGCGCGCACGTCGAATCGCCCAGCGGATGGGTGCGATGCGATGATCAACGATTCCGGCATGCTCGGCCGATAAATGTCGGGTTGCCTTCGCAATGTCTCGAGCCTGATAGGCCGGCACCTGTCCGGTTTGAGTGGCCGCCCACACCAGCGGCAGCCGGTGCCGAAGATCCAACGCATCGCCGATCAGCTTCGCGGCTGCGCCATCGGACATGCGTAGCACACAACCCAGCTCAGCGGGTGCGAAGGCGGCGACGGTCGGGGTGCTCTCCCCGCCCAACCGGACCGGGCGTTCGGTCCGGGCAGCCGGCTCGCCGTGACCGCGTCGCCAGCATTTAGGTCCGGCCCACTGAGCAGCAATGTGCAACCGGCGGACCTCGGCGGTGATCAAGGCATATTCGTTTGGCCTCGGCAGCAGCCAAAGTCGCCGCGGCATCCAGCTCCACCAGCTCATTTTCGAACACAGTTTCAATATGTGGCTCGGCACCGACACTTCTCCGCCATTGCGGCGCGTCACAGCAGGGCGGACAACACCTCAGCAATCTGGACGACACATGTCGGACGCTGACATCGCTCAGGGGTCCGGCTCGACCAGGTAGACGCGGCGTTCCTCCGACAGTCCCTTCAGCTCGCGCAGGCCGCGATCAGTGAAGCCGACTAGCGAGTCCGCTAGTAGTTCTCGAGTGGCCCATGAGGCATAGACCTCGCCTGGCCCGGCCAGGTCCACAATTCTGGCCGCGATATGGATCGCCGTGCCGCGGACATTGCCACCTTCGAGCTCAACCTCACCGGTGTGCACCGCGGCCCGAACCTCGAGGCCGATGCCGGACGCTACGCGACCAATCTCATGAGCGGCATGGATGGCTCGCTCAGCGCCGTCAAACAGGGCCACAAACCCGTCGCCGGTCGTGGTGACCTCGCGACCGCGGAATCGGTCCAACACGGTCCTCACCGCTTGATCGTGCCGGGTCAGCAGGTCACGCCAAGCACCATCGCCAAGCTGCAGGGCGTGGGCGGTGGACTCCACGATGTCGGTTACCAGGAGCGTCGCCGCCACTCGGTCGAAACCGCCGCCCTCAGTACGCGCGAACGCCGTACTCGGCTCCCAGTCGATCGTGATCCACGGCTCGTCGCCTACGACCCATGCGTCGTGGCCGGGCGGAACCTCATAGAACTGGCCGGCCTGGAACCAGCAGCTCAGCACCCTCGCGCATCCGGATGCGCGCGCTGCTGGAGACGCAGATGCCGATGTGGTGGGATTCGCACAGCTCGGTTCGCGCGATCGGCTTGACCGACTCGCTCCAGCGCCAGCCCGGCTGGAGGATCGAGCGGCCGATGCGGATCACGCCCATGTCGTACGTCTCGAGCTGCCCATACGGAATCTCACGGACATCGTCCGGGTCGCCGAAGGACCGCCGCTGGAGCTTCACCATCGGCATCGCACAATAGCGCCTCGACCTCGCCTACCACGTCGGAACGCGGCCAGACTGCCGCCGCCAGGACGATGATCATGATCATCTGCTGAAAGATGGCCAGCCTCGCCGTGTGAAAACCGACCTGGAAGGATATACCTGGAAGAACTGACCAGTACCTGCCCCCAGAAACCTAGGGAGATGCGAAATGCCGGGATCAGTCATTGTCGGAGGTGCCAGGACACCAATTGGAAAGCTCGCCGGGTCGCTGAAGGACTTCTCGGCGATGGAGCTAGGCGGGTTCGCCATCAAGGCGGCTTTGGAAAAGGCCGGAATCACCGGTGACCAGGTCGAGTATGTGATCATGGGCCACGTCATCCAAGCCGGCGCGGGGCAGATCACCGCCCGGCAAGCCGCCGTCAAAGCCGGGATTCCCATGTCGGTGCCAGCAGTGACGGTGAACAAGGTATGTCTCTCTGGGCTGAACGCGATCGCTACGGCCGACCAGTTGATAGGCGCCGGTGAATTCGACGTGGTTGTGGCTGGCGGCATGGAGTCGATGACGCAGGGCCCGTACCTACTGCCTAAGGCCCGGAGCGGCTACCGGTACGGCAACGCCGAAATCGTCGACTCCACTGCACATGACGCACTGTTCTGCTCGTTCGACCAGCTTGGCATGGGCGCGGCGACTGAGACCTACACCAAGCTGCGCGGCATCAGCCGCGACGAGCAGGACCAGTATTCTGCCAGCTCGCATGGCCGGGCCGCCGAGGCGCACAAGAACGGCCTGTTTGACGATGAGATCGTGCCGGTGGCTGTGCCACAGCGCAAGGGAGACCCGGTAATGGTCACCGAGGACGAGGGTGTGCGACCAGACACCACAGCCGAAACGCTGGCCAGGCTGCGTCCGGCGTTCGCCGCCGACGGCACGGTGACGGCCGGATCTTCGTCGCAGATCTCCGATGGCGCTGCTGCGGTGATCGTGATGTCGCGGGCAAAGGCCGAAGAGTTGGGTGCGCCGATCCTGGCGGAGGTTGGCGCGCACGGGAACGTGGCCGGGCCGGACCCATCGCTGCTCTCCCAGCCTGCCAACGCCATCAGCCAGGCGTTGTCCCGGGCGAATCTCAGCCCCAACGACGTCGACCTGTTCGAGATCAACGAGGCGTTCGCGTCGGTGGCCATTCAGTCGATGCGCGAGCTGGAGATCGGCGAAGACATTGTGAACGTCAACGGCGGCGCAATCTCGATGGGTCATCCGGTGGGCGCCTCTGGAGCGCGCATCGCCTTGCACCTTGCGCTAGAGCTCAAGCGCCGTGGCGGCGGGTTGGGTGCAGCCGGGTTGTGTGGCGGCGGCGGACAGGGCGAGGCACTGCTGCTTCGAGTGGCGAGCTGAGGCTGCTGCAGGACCCAGTCGCGAAAGGTTGCCGTAGGGACCCTTCGCGAAAGTGGTCATCAACAACGTGAGTTCGTCAACAATTCATGTCGTTCATGACCACTTTTCAGCAGAGGTGACCTAACTCCGCAGGAGGCGCACGGCCGTAAACTACTTCTCCTTCTCGGCCGGAACGCGGGAAAATGCGGCGGTGGAGGAAAACACTCCTGCATCGGAGATCCACGTCTCGCTGCTGGGTGGTTTCTCTGTCCGGGTGGCAGACCGGCTAGTTGACGATCATTGGCGGCTGCGAAAAGCAAAGACGCTGGTGAAGCTGCTCGCTCTCGCGCCCGGACACTGGGTGCATCGCGATGTCGTCGTCGACACGCTGTGGCCCGAAGCTGAGTCGCAAGCAGCATCAAACAACTTGCATCAGCTCCTCCACTACATCCGACGGATGATGGGTCCGGAGTCGGTCGCACTCAGTGACGAGGTGCTACGGCTCTGCCCAGGCGGCAAACTAACCGTCGATGTCGACGCCTTCGAACGAGCAGTCGCCAGTGCGCGCAGCAGCAGTGAAATCGCTGCAATGCAAGAAGCACTCGCGTTATGGACTGGGCCGCTGCTTCCAGAAGATCAGTACGCCGATTGGGCAGAAGAGCATCGGGACCGGCTCACTGAGGCGCACGCCTCAGTCACCACACTGCTCGGCTCGAGGCTGTCTGAGGAGGGAGAATACGAAGCCGCTCTCGCCCTTCTGGAGCCACTCGCATCCGCCCGCCCACACGATGAACATCTCCACCGCGCATTGATTGAGGCGCTCGCCGGACTCGGTCAACGATGGGAGGCGATCGAGGCGTACGAGCGGCTTCGCAATGCCCTCGACGAGGCGTACGCGGCCGAGCCGGAACCGGAAACCAAAGCCCTCTATCGACGATTGCTCAGCGCCGGCAGGCCGATGCCCGCAAGCATTCCCCACAATCTGCCCGAATCGACAACCAGCTTCGTCGGCCGCCGTCGATTGCTCACTGAGCTATCAGCAGGCTTGGGGCGGACCCGACTGCTCACCTTGACTGGCGTGGGCGGCGTCGGCAAGAGCCGGCTCGCTCTTGAACTGGCGCGGCAGGCGGGCGGCGGTGACTTCCCCGACGGAATCTGGTTGGTGGAGCTGGCTGGAATCCAAGATCAGCAGGTCGTTGCGTCGACGGTCGCTGCGGCGCTGCGACTCACTCTTCCGGCTGGGCCTAACCCAACCGCAGCGCTTGCAGATCAGCTCGCCCCACACACGCTGCTGTTGATCATGGATAACTGTGAGCACCTCCTCGACGCTTGTAGTGATCTCATTCAGCGGCTGCTCACTCGATGCCCAAAGATCAATATCGTCACCACGAGCAGGGAACCCCTAGTAATCCCGGGCGAGCTGATGTATCGAGTGCCATCGCTCGAGCTGCCGCAGCTCGGAACTGATCTTGATCTTCGCGAGCTCTTCCATCTGGAAGCCGTCCAGCTGTTTGTCGAGCGGGCTTGGCTCACTGTGCCGGCGTTCAAACTGAACACCAAGACAGCGGCCCCCGTGGCAGAGATCTGCCGCCGGCTCGACGGCATACCGCTCGGGCTCGAACTGGCCGCCGCCCGTCTCGCCCACTTCAGTGTGAATGAGCTCGCCGATCGATTGGGAGATGCGCTAACCCTCCTTGGACAGCGAGTACGCGGGCGGCTCGATCGGCAACAGACGCTCGCGGCAACACTGGACTGGAGTCACGGGTTACTCGAGGTCGAGGAGCAGCAGACCTTTCGGCGACTGGCTGTATTCGCCGGGGGATTTGATCTTGCGGCCGCCGCATGGGTTTGTGATCAGCCAAGCCAGATGATCATCTCCATGGTCTCTCGTCTGGTCGACAAGTCACTAGTCCAGGCAGAAACGGCAGCCTCGAGAACGCGGTACCGACTGCTTGAAGTCGTTCGGCAGTACGCCGAAGCTCGGCTCAGTGAGGCTGAGGAAGTAGTGACCTCTCGTAAGCGTCACCTGGAGTGGTACGCCGCGGCTGCCGCAGCTCATGACCCGGATCGCGGCGATCCAGTCGTTGGTGAGCCGTCGGACTGGTTCGACAGGGAGCATGACAATCTGCGCGCCGCCTTGGGCACCGCACTCGCGACGGATCCGAGCCTTGCGCTGCACCTGACGGCCTCGACCTGGCGCTTCTGGGTCAATCGCGGCCTGATTGCCGAGGGAGCACGATGGCTGACTCTTGCTCTGAATGCGTGCCCGGAGAAGTCCGCCCTCCGAGCACGGGCACTGGCCGCCAAGTCGGTAATGCTTATTCGTCAAGCAAAGTCAGCCGAATTGACATCCATTGGTCAGGAGATCGTCGATCTCCTGAACGATTACGGCGATCCGAGAGAGCGAGCCCATGGCTATCACCAACGGGCGCTATTGACTTTCATGGCCGGTGATTGGGAACTGGCGCAAACTCAAGGCGAGGAGGCGCTGCTGGTAGCCGCTGAATTTCCGGCGGTGACTGCTTCAGCGCAGCATCTCGCAGGCATCCTCGAGCTAGGCCGAGGCGAAGTAATGGCGGCCCATGCGCGGTTTGACGCTGCACTTCACGCTCTCGAACGGGTACCTAATGACGAGCCACCTTTCTTCATTGCAATGTCACTGGGATGGGCGGTTGATGAGCGTCGGTATCCACCATTGCCCTTCGCTGAGGAAACTGTCCTATTCGGGCGTCGCGTGGGGGCTCAACAAGCCGCTGGGCACATCAGACTGGCCATTGCGTTGAACGAACGTTTGGCCGGAAACATTGACGCTGCATTCATCCTCATTGATGACGCTTTCGAGCGATTTCAGAAGCTGAATGACCGCTACGGCGAGGCGTATGCGTTGTCACAGCGGGGCCACGCCTTGCGCTGGATAGCGCAATACGAGGAGGCGGACCGTTTTCTGCAACGATCAGAGGCCTTGCGGCGGAACCTGCGCGACCGTCGGGCATTGGCCATATCGCTCGCCGGGCGTGCGCTGAATGCAGCATCAGCTGGGGCGGCGGAGCAGGCTCGAAGCCTGGGTCGCAAGTCAGTGTCGATGATGGAGGAATCTGGCGACATCGCGGGCATCTCGGTCACCAGTGTGAACCTTGGCGTATCGGAGTTGATCTTGGCCGACCTCCCTGCAGCGCTGGTGTGGCTCGATCGTGCCCTGTCGGCCTTTCCCATTCCCGGCGGACATCGATCGCTTGGTTGGCTGCACTTCCTTCGAGGCCACGTGCGGCAACAGCTCGGCGATTTGGACGGTTGCCGTAGGTCGCGATCGGAAGCCCACAAGATGTTTAGCCAGCTGGGTGAGCGGCACGGGCTCATCGCCGTGCAAAGGATCTGCAAAGAGGCTCTTCCTAATCTTTCTCCAGGCCTCCAAGCGAAGGCGGGTAATGATGACAAGCGTCCTCGGTGAAGCGACAGTTCGTGAACTGGAAATCGGCCTGGCCGGTTCTGTGGTGGGTCCTGCCGATCCGGATTACGAAGCGGCCCGTCGGGTCTGGAATCATGCCATCGACAAGCGGCCGGCATTGGTGGTAGGAGCGCGTTCTACGGAGGATGTTTCGCGAGCAGTGCGCTTTGCCCGAAGTGAGGGACGGCCAATTGCGGTACGCGGAGGGGCCCATGGTGTTGCCGGCTTTGCCACCTGTGACGACGGAATCGTGATCGACCTCACGCAGCTCAACGACGTTGAAGTTGATCTTGAGCGGCGCCGGGCCTTCGCCGGCGGCGGTGCCACGTGGAAGATCTTCGACGCGGCCACCCAGCAGCACGGACTCGCGACAACCGGCGGACTGGTGTCCAGTACAGGCCTCGGCGGATTCACCCTGGGCGGTGGCATCGGGCATTTGGTGCGCAGATATGGGCTTGCCTGTGACAACTTGCTCTCCGTCGAGCTGGTAACCGCCGATGGATTGATGGTCCATGCCTCGGAGTCGGAGAATCCGGAGCTGTTCTGGGCGCTGCGAGGCGGCGGCGGCAACTTTGGCGTCGTCACAAGATTCGAATTCGCTTTACATCCCGTAGGTCCGGTTGTGCTCGGAGGCCCTATCTTCTACCCCGGCGAACAGGCGGCTCAAGTTCTCGACGGCTGGCGTGACCTGCTCGACGAGATGCCTAACGAACTCACCACCACGGTGGCCCTTGTGGCGGCTCCGCCAGCGTCGTTCATTCCCGAGGACTGGCATAACAAGAAGGTGGTCATAGTCGCCGCCTGCTGGGCCGGAAATGAGGCAGATGGCGAAGAGATTGTTAGACCCTTGCGAAATCTCGGCACGCCAATCGTCGATCTGCTTGGTCCCATTCCGTACGTCGATCTTCAGCAACTCGTCGATCCAGCTTGGGAAGCAGGCGCCGCCAACTACTTCACCTCGACGTTTCTCGACCGGCTGCCAGGCGAGGCTGTCGATAACCTCGCCGACTATCACAGGACCGCCGCCGATCCGCCGGTCCAAGCGGAGCTTCATATCCATCAGCTCGGTGGAGCCGTCGCGCGGGTCCCCGTCGGGAGCACGGCATTCACCTATCGCACGTCGCCGTTCATCATCAATTGCCTCGCCCGCAGATCCGACGGTGCGGATCTCTCACCCGATATTGCCTGGGCCCGAGCAGCCCGAGATGCAATGTCACGCTACGGAGAAGGACGCATGTATGTGAACTTCACTGGCGAAGGTGGAACAGAGAACGTACGCGCCAACTACCCAGAACCCGTCTTCTCCCGGCTACAGGCAGTCAAAGATGAATATGATCCGTTCAACGTATTCCGATTCAATCTCAATATCCCCCCAACGCGTGGTTGGCCCTTGATCTAAAACGAACTCGCCACAGTCAGAGCAGCCGTTCAGGCCCCTTCGCGAAACTGGTCACCAACAACATGAATCGACGCCAGGTTCATGTTGTTGCTGACCACTTTTTTGGCTGAAGTACCGCAGGTTTCGGCCAAATCAGCTGCAAAGGATCTGCAAAGGCAAGCCTTATAGCTTTCTTGCATGGCACAGCTGGTAATCGCAGAAGATGAGCCGACAGCCCGGTTTCGGGTGCGCTCCCGTCCTCCGTAGAAGGTCATGCAAAGAATTCGACCAATACATCAGAAGCTTGAAGTGGAGAAAAACAAATGTTCAGAAAAATCAGAAATGGCGCCATTATGCTGGCCATTGCAGCGAGTGGCATCGCCCTGTATGGCGGACAGGCCCAAGCTGAGCCGACGCCGACTCCGGTTGCGGTCGAGGTTCTCACGCCAAGAGCGTCGTTTACCGACCAAGCCTCATTGCAGCTTCGCGTCACAGACGGTCATGGGACGAACGTGATCAAGGCCTCAGACCCGTCGCACATTGTGACTACCAAGGCCACAGTGCAGCCGGGGGCACAGATCCCGTGGCATACGCACTCAGGACCGGTATTCGTCACCATCGCCGAGGGTGAGATGACCTATGTGTCATCCGAGGGCTGCACGAGCCGTCGCTATCCTGCAGGAACCGCGTTCATCGATCCCGGACATGGCCACGTGCATACCGCCTACAACTCCGGTAGTGCGGTGACCGTGTTCTACGCGACATTCTTCGAGGCGCCAGCGGGGACAGCACCGCTCGCCATTCCGGCCAACGCGCCCGCGGATTGCAAGATCCCGACGAACTGATCGTCAAAGCGCGCGCAGCAAGGGGTGGGGCCAAGGGCTCCACCCCAATGCTGTGGCAATCAATTTTCAGCGGACGACTCGAGATTCCTGCGCCCTTGGCAGGCCCAGTGGCGGCAGGTCCCACTCGTCATTCGGTGTCTTGATGATCTTGACGGCGCAGCACACGAAGGCCAGCGTCATCAGCAGCCAGGCGGCCATATCCAGAGCCGGCAGTTGTAGCACAACAAAGGCCAGCACATGCATCGGCGTTGTGAGAAGCATGGCGAGCCAGCCCACGGTCGCAATGCTGCCTCGCAATGCAAGACCCATCAAGATCGCCCCGACGATGTGGCCCACGACGAAGAGCAGCGTACTGACCCCTGGCACGCCTACCGACCACATCTTGTCGATCACAATGGCAGCCACGTCGCGTTGCTCCGGTGGTAGTGATGCGCCAATCAAATAGAGGTGGTCGAGTGCTCCCATCGCAAATGCACCGAGATAGGCCAGGAGATTTACCGTGAGCGCGATAGTCGTGAGCACCGGTCGGCGACGCCTCGACAGCGTGGCAGCGGCGAGGAAGGCAGGAACAACGGTGAGCAGCCCAATGAAGCCGAGCAGCGCAAAGGTGAACTGACGGTCGGGATTTGCCGCGATCAGGTCGAGCGCCCGGCGGGTGTCAGTGTCGTCAGTTTGAAAGAGCCGACCGATGGCGACACATGTGGCGGGAATGGGGAGGATGACTGCGGCGGCGTAACGCTGGAAGGTTCGCACGTCGCGCACTCGGTGCGCGGGTATACCTTCATTGTTGATCTTGGTGGGACTGGCTTGAGCGACTGACATGGTGGCCTCCTGGACGAATGGGAATGAGCTGATCTCTTGCAGCGTGCTGCCGCGGGTACTCGGTTGGCAGGAGGATTCCTGCCGCATGAGGAGGGAAGCTGCCCGAGTAGCTAGGGAGCCAACTCCCTAGTCACCGGGAGTTCCCGGCGGGATCATGAGGGCATGCCGAAACGGCTCACAGTGTTGGCGTACGTGCTATTTGGGTTTGCACTCGCGCTGGGTGTAGTCGCAATAGGAGGCGCGCTGCTACTTGGAATCGACAGCGAGACGGCCTGGTCCAACTACTTGATCACCAACACGGCAATTGGGCTGTCGGCTGCACCATGTGGCCTCTTGATCGCACGCGCCAAACCAGACAACCCGATCGGCTGGCTCTTCCTCATCGCAGGAATTGCACCGCTACTCACCGCTGCTGCAACTCCGCTACTGATCTACGGCGCTGAACACGACTGGCCACAGTTCGCGCAGCCGGTCGTTGTCACGATCTACCTGTTCTCCTGGTCGTGGGGCGTCTTCTGCTGCTTTCCGTTGATCTTGCAATTATTCCCGACCGGCAAACCCTTGAGCCGACGTTGGACAGTGCTGTGCTGGCTGACAGTGGGCGTTGCGTTGCTCGGCAATATGTTCGTTGGCCCCACGCCGGAGTACGGCGCGTCGTCCCTTCTGTTCGCGCCGTGGTGGTCAGTCACGGAGCGCATTGCAGGGGCTCTGACGCCGCTGATCTTGTTGGCTTCGGTCGCCAGCCTGGTCGTGCGGTTCATCCGAGGCACCGAGACAGTCCGCCAGCAGGTGCTGTGGCTGTTGGCCGCGGTCATTCTTGTGATCTTCATCAACGCGCCTTTGTGGTTTGGGGACATCCCAACCGGGCGGAACATCCTGATTTTGTTGTGCTTTCCGCTGATCCCAGCCGCAGTCACCATTGCCGTACTGCGGCACGGTCTTTATGACGTCCGAATCGTCGTCTCCCGACTGGTTCTCTACGCCCTGCTCACTGCTGGGGTCATCGCGGTCTATGTCGGCTTGGTAGCAGTGCTTGATCACATCCTCCGAGGCCTTGGCGCGCCGGTAATAGCTGCGCTTGCCATAGCGCTGGCATTCAATCCGGTCCGAGTACGGCTGCAACGGCTGGTCGACCGTGCCATCTATGGCACCCGCCGCGACCCGGTAGCCGCAATGTCAGCGGTGGGTCAGCAGCTAGCTGGCGATGATCTTGGTGGCGTAACAGCTGCGCTGCGCCAGACACTCCGGCTGAGCTACGTGGCCATTGAACGGCGAACCGGCGGCCTCGTGGAAAGCGGTGAACGTCCAGGCACAATGCAAACTTGGCCGCTGGCCTACGACAGTGAACCGATCGGAAACCTGGTCGTCGGCCCACGCCACGGCGAACGCCAGCTCTCTCGCTCCGACCAGCGAGTAATCGATCTTGTGGCCGCTCCGCTGGCCATTGTGCTGCATGCGCAAGCGCTCACCGAGGATGTGAAAGCCTCGCGGGAACGGGTCATCGAGGCCGCCGAGGAAGAACGGACACGGCTGCGTCGCGAACTCCATGACAGTCTCGGGCCACTGCTCACTGGCGCGGCATTCAAGGCCGACGGCATTGCCCTTGCTACCCAGCACCGGCCTGAGCGGGCTGAGTTGTTGGCGACGGAGCTTGCTGATCAGCTGCGGCAGTCGGTGGAAGCCGTACGCCAGCTCGCGTACGGCCTGCGCCCAGCCGCGCTCGATGAGCTTGGACTGGTCGGGGCACTGCGCGAGGAGGGCAGACGGTTCAGCCCGGTCAAGGTGATCATCGATGCGCCGGAATCGCTCCCCGCTCTGCCCTCCTCGGTGGAGGTGGCGGCCTACCGCATCGCGGCGGAGGCGTTGACCAACGTCGTGCGGCACTCAGATGCCAAACTGGCCTCGATACAGCTGATAACAAATGATCGCACCCTCGAGATGATCATCACTGACAACGGCACTTCCAGGGTGGCTTGGCCCTCGGGACTAGGGCTCGCCTCGATCAAGAGCCGAGCATCGGAGATCGGCGGTGCCTGCGAAGCGGGTCCGACCGCCGAGGGCGGTCGAGTGGTCGCGACACTTCCGATGCGAGTCAATTAATGATCAAGGTTCTTGTCGCAGATGATCACCCAGTAGTCCGGGACGGGCTACGCGCGCTGTTCGCCGAATATCCCAGCATCGACCTAGTCGGTGAGGCAGCCACCGGCCGCGAAGCGATCAAGGCGGCGGTGATCGAGAAGCCGGACGTGATCATTATGGATCTCGCCATGCCAGATACCGATGGGTTCAGTGCTACAGCGGAGATCAATCGGGTCGCACCCGAGGTCGCGGTACTCGTGCTAACGATGAGCGATGACGACATCACCATGACGAAGGCGATGCGCGCCGGCGCTCGCGGTTATCTCCTGAAGGGCGCTACCAAGGAGGAAATCCTCCGGGCAGTAACGGCGGTCGCCGACGGACAGGCGATCTTCGGGCCCGCCATCGCGCAACGAGTGCTGGCCAGACTCGGCGCGCCATCCACGGACGAGGATCCGTTCCCGCAGCTGACACCACGCGAGCACGACGTGCTGCGACTGCTCGCCCAGGGACTGTCCAACTCCGCAATCGCCGACCGGCTGGGACTCTCGCTGAAGACAGTGAACAACAACACCTCGTCGATCTTCACTAAGCTCAACGTCGCAAGTCGTACGGAGGCGGCGATCCTAGCTCGGGAACGCGGACTCGGCCATGCCTGAATCTATAGTCGCTAGGAGAGAGTGTCTCAGGCCTTCGCGATGGCGAGGATTTCACCGCGCTGAATGTGAGTGGCCAGCGTCTCGGACTTGATCCAATCCGAGTGGCGCAATAGATCGTCACCGTCGGGAATGGTCAGCACGATCCGGTCGGTCAGCTCCAGCCCCTCGTCCTTACGCATGGTGTTAACGGTATGGATGAGCTCATACACCCGACCCCTGAGTTCGAGGTCCGGATCGATGTCGGTATCGATAGCGACTGAGAGCGTTACGTCGTGGGCGATCGCCCAACCAGCAATTTCGACCCGTTCGCCACGAATCACCTCATCGGCTTCAAGCTCCTCACCGGCAACGCGTACCCGCCCGTCACCAAGCTCCTCGACCTCACCGCGATCCAGCGCCGACTTGATCTCGCGGACTTTCGGCCCCAAGCGCGGGCCGAGTACCCGGAGGTTGGGCAGCAGCCGGACCCGGGCAACGGGTCCCTGGTCGAATCCGACCTCGTCCACCCGAAGCTCCTCTATGATCTCGTCCGCATGATCGACAGCGAGCCGCGCGCCGCGTACGTAGACCCGTCGAAGCGGCTGCCGCAGCTTTACTCGCGCCGTGCTGCGCGCCTCGCGACCAAGCTCGACGATACGGCGCACCTCCGCAATCTCGGCGAGGAGTTGATCATCAGGTTCACGCGCTTCCGGCCAGCCCGCTAGAAAGACGCTCTCCGGCGCGCCCTCGCAGACATCAGCCACGAGGTTCCGCCAAAGATGATCAGCCAGGAATGGCATAACCGGGGAGATCACCCGCAAGCCCGTTACGACCGCAAACCACAGCGTGCGAAATGCCGCGTCGTCGTAGGAGTAGAAGCGGCGCCGTGACCGGCGGATGTACCAGTTGGAGAGATCGTCGACGAAGGCGTCAAATGCGGCGACCACCCGATAGGTGAGCTGTTCCTCGAGCGCGCCCGCCACGTCGGCGACGAGCTTGTCAGTCCGCGCAAGGAGCCAGCGATCAAGCGGGCGCAGCTCAATCCCAGCCGGTCCAGAAGCAAGATCATCAAGCGTCGGCCGGAAACCCTCGATGTTGGCGTACCGGACAAGGAACCCGACTGAGTTCCAGAAAGTAAGGAGCTTGCGCTTGATCTCGTGCGCCGGCCCGTAGCCGAAGTGCAGGTCGCGGTCAGGTGGCTGATCGCAGTACTGCCAGCGCATCACATCGGCGCCCATGCGGGCGAACGCTTCCTCGGCTGCGATGAGGTTGCCCCAGGATCCGTGCATTGGACGCCCATGTTCGTCCAGCATCTTTTCGTAGCCCAGGACGGAGCGGAACGGTGCCTTATCGACCAGACAGACCGACATGAACAGCTGCGAATAGAACCAGAGGCGGATCTGCTCCCGCATTTCGGAGACCCAGTGGGCCGGGAACCACGTTTCCCAATAGCTGTGATCGGGAAGGTCCGCGCCAGTGAGTCCTTCGGCCGCCCCGTTGCCGTAACCGGCCTCGATCCACTCCGGGTTCTCCCAGCCGAGCGTTGAGAACGGCACGATCCCGGCGTCGAGCCAGACGTCGCCGATCTCCGGAATCCGCTGGACGCCTTCGGTTCCGCAGGCCGGGCAGCGTATCTCAACCGCGTCGATCCACGGGCGGTGCAGCTCGGAGAGCTGGTCCATTCCGGTCGTCGCCAGCTCCGCAAGCTCGGCGCGGGAGCCTACGACGGTGATATGGCCGCACGTGCAGGGATAGATGGGGAGTGGGAGCCCGAAGTAGCGGCGGCGAGAGATGTTCCAGTCGCCCATATTCCGCAGCCAGTCGTCCATCCGCTTGGAAAAGTACGCCGGCGTCCACTCGATGGTCGCGTTGGCCTGAAGAAGTCTCGGCCGCACTTCATCCACGGAGATGAACCAGTCATCGGCGATCCGGAAGATGAGCGGGGTGTGGCAACGCCAGCAGAATGGATAGCGGTGCACGTACTCGTCGGCCGCTATCAACCGGCCCCGCTCGGCGAGGTCAGTGGCGATCTGCTCGGCCGACTCCGATGTGGAGAGGCCGTGCAGCCAGCCGAACCGGTCGTAAAAGCGCCCGGCCTCATCCACCGGCGTAATCACTGGCAAGTCATATACACGGGAGAGCTCGAAGTCCTCCGAACCACAGCCAGGCGCGATGTGGACCAGCCCGGTGCCTTCATCCATCGTGACTTCGTCCCATGCGATCACGCGGTGCTCAAGGCCCTCGGCCGCAGGTAAGTGATCAAACGGTCCCTCGTAGCGCCAGCCGACGAGCTCAGATCCGGGCCGGCGCTCGACGTATGTCGCCTTGGGATAGCGCTCAACCGCGACCCACTCGCCGTCCTCCTGAAGGCCGTACTCCCTATCCGGGTGCACGGCGGCAGCGACATTCGCCGGCAGCGTCCACGGCGTAGTCGTCCAGACCGCCAGCGACTGGCCGGGCCGGTCGAGCAACGGGAAACGAACGAAAAGCGAGGGATCTGTACGCTCCTCGTAGCTCCCGACCAACTCGTGCGCCGAAATGGAGGTCCCGCAGCGGGGGCACCACTCGGTGGAGCGGTGACCACGGTAGAGCCAGCCCCGCTCGTGAACGATCTTCAGGAAACGCCAGATGTAAGAGATGTTGGTGTCGGAGAAGGTGTAGTAGTCGTTGCCCCAGTCCATCCACTGTCCGAGGCGCTTCGACCCGCGAATCAGCTCCTGCGCCGACCCCGCGACCTTTTCCCGGCACTTGCGCGCGAACTCCGCAAGCCCGTACTCCTCGATCTCGCGCTTCGAGTTGAGGCCTAGCTCCCGCTCGACGCCTACCTCGATCCATAGACCCTGGCAGTCGAAGCCGTTCTGGTACCGCTGATCAAAACCGCGAAGCGCCTTGTAACGCTGGAAGACGTCCTTCAGCGTGCGGCCCCAAGCGGTATGGACACCGAGCGTCTTATTCGCTGTAACCGGGCCGTCGATGAAGCTCCAGACTGGTCCGCCGCGGTTGCGTTCACGAAGCTGATCGAAGACGCCACGATCTTCCCACCAGCTGAGGATCTCCTCCTCGAGCGCGGGATGATCTGGAACGGGTGAGAGTGGCCTGAACATGCGGTAGGTCAGTGTAGTGCGCTCTGAACTGAGAGAGTGGACCGGTGATCGACCTCAACCAGAGAACCGTGTTAGTCACTGGTGCCACCGGCGGGATTGGCGCGGAGACTGTCCGGCAACTTATCGCTGCCGGAGCGGATGTGATCGCCAGCGGGCGATCAACAGACGACTTGACCGTCCTGTCGAATGAGACCGGCGTACGCACGCTGACGTTTGACCTGAAATCAGAAGAAAGCGTGAGTGAGGCACTCGAGGGACTTGATCTCTACGGTGTTGTCAATTGTGCTGGTTTTGGCGGCGAGATTGCTACTCCGATGGACACCGACCTTGCGGTCTTCGACGAGGTCATAGCGATCAACACACGCGGCGCCCTGTTGGTCACCAAGTACGCGTCCCGCTCGATGATCCGTCTTGGACAGGGCGGGTCGATCGTCAACGTGTCGAGTCAAGCAAGCCTGGTGGCGCTATCTGGGCATATCTCGTACGGCGCTTCCAAGGCCGCGCTTGACAGCATTACGCGGGTTTCTGCGCTGGAACTCGGCAAGTACAACATCCGGGTCAACGCCGTGAATCCCACCGTGGTGATGACGCCGATGTCGGCCTGGTACTGGGGGCGCGAGGACATCGCCGGACCATTTCTCGAGCAGATGCCCCTAGGACGCTGGGCAACCGAGGCCGAGATCGCCGCTCCGATCGTCTTTTTGCTGAGTGACGCGGCGTCCATGATCACTGGCGTAACCCTGCCAATAGATGGCGGATACACCAGCCGCTGATGACGCCCTGATTTCGCATCACTTGCATAGCCGCAAGGCGCTATTGAGGCGCTTCGGAGCACACTGGTGGTGCAAAACCAGGGATCGCCTAGCCAGGCCTCTCGCCACGTCACCAGAATGTGTGGATAGCCAGAGAGGGAACTACTGTCATGACCCAGACCGCCACCGCAACGTCCACCACAATCCCCGACCGCATGCGCGCCAGCGTGCTTACCGGCGTCAAGACACTCAGCATCGAGCAGGTCCCAACACCGCCCATGGCCAGCGATGAGGTCCTGGTCGAAGTAGCCGCTGTAGGGGTTTGTGGATCTGACACTCACTATTACCGGCACGGTCGGATCGGCAACTTCGTCGTCACGGATCCGTTGATCCTCGGCCATGAGCTCTCTGGCCGCATTGTCGCCGTGGGTGAGGAGGTGCCGCAGAGCAGGATCGGTGAGCGCGTTGCGATCGAGCCGCAGAAGAACTGTCGAAAGTGCCGCGAGTGCCGCGCGGGTCGTTACAACCTCTGCCCGAACATGGAGTTCTACGCCACCCCACCGATCGACGGCGCGTTCGCGCAGTATTGCGTGATCAGAACCGAGTTCGCCCACAAAGTGCCGGATTCCATGTCGGATGAGGCCGCCGCGCTTCTGGAGCCGCTGTCGGTTGCTGTGACCACGATGCGTAAGGCTGGCGTGGCGCCCGGATCCAGCATTTTGATCGCCGGCGCTGGACCGATCGGAATCATCTGTGCCCAGGCCGCACGAGCCTTCGGCGCCGCGGAGATCATCGTTACTGATCTTGTACCGGAGCGCCGGGAACGGGCGCTCCGCTACGGTGCGGCCCGGGTACTGGATCCACGCGAGACTGACATCGCCAATGCCGGACTTGATGTCAACGCCTTCGTCGACGCCAGCGGCGCACCACCGGCGGTGATGTCGGGCATCAAGGCCGTACGCCCGGCCGGCACGGCCGTACTGGTTGGCGTTGGCTCATCCGAAATGAGCTTGCCCATAGAGCACATCCAAAACCTTGAGATCACGGTGACCGGCATATTTCGCTACACCGACACCTGGCCGGCAGCCATTCATATGGTTTCCAGCGGCGCGGTCGATCTCGATTCTTTGGTCACGGGTCGCTTCGGCCTTGAGGGCGCAGCCGAGGCACTGGAGAGCGACCAGGATCCGAACAGTCTCAAGTCCGTGGTCTATCCGAACGGATACCAAGAACCCGGGTGATCTTGCTAGATGAAAAGTCCGGCACGATGCGTGCCGTTCTAGCGATCCCGACGTAATTTGAGGAAGGGATTATTAGCGGCGTTGACATCGCCGACTCGGGGGTCGTGGCTTTGTCTCATCATCACGTCTGCTCATCATGAGCCGACTGCGTACACCGTTCATAGGCGTACTGCTGGCTTTGCTGGTGCTGGTATTCGGCAGTGCGGCCAGTGGCGAGGCCAGCGGGCCGACCGCAGCTGCCGGCATGTCGCGGTCCCCACGGCCCTCAGCGCACCAACCAGCGGCTAGCGAGAGTGGGAACCCGCCCCGTGCGGACGCACCACGACAACCGGCCCCGCCTGCTCTCCAGAAGTCTCGCGCCCGTACCGGCAAACCGACTAAGCCTCACATCAGGCAGCGATCCCAATTCCGGCCGAGTGACAGGAGTACGGCGGACCGCTCTGAGAAATCGCGATCTCGGCCCAGCGTCAAGCGGTCGGCAAAGCGCGGTGGCACCGTTTACCTGACTTTTGATGATGGACCCAGCCAGTACACGCCAGCCATCCTCAGGATCCTGCGAGCAACCAACTCCACAGCCACCTTTTTTGAGCTCGGCTTCCGCCAAGCCAATTACCCCGGGGCGGCGGCACAGGTTCGTGCCGAGGGCAGCAGCGTCGGCAATCACACCTACGACCATCCGGACCTGACCGCGTTGAAACCCAGCGAAATCCGCTCCCAACTGACCCGCGGCCCGCGGGGCAGGTGCATGCGTCCGCCGTACGGTGCCACCAATCCGGGCGTGCGGCGCATCATCGCGCAACAAGGCTTGCGTGAGGTGTTGTGGTCCATCGACACCTTGGATTGGAGCCGTCCTGGCACGGCCAAGATCGTTAAAGCAGCCACCGGGCCGAGCGTACGGGCCGGCAGCATTGTGCTCATGCATGACGGCGGCGGCGACCGCTCCCAGACCGTCGCAGCCTTGCCGAAGATCATCCGCACGCTCCAGCAACGCGGCTTTGTGGTTCGTCGTATTCCCGGCTGCTGATTACGCAACCGACTTACTCGGTGATGTGTCCAGTGTGGGGACGGCGAACAGATGAACCTTTAGCGGGTTCGTTGGTGCTCGGCAAGCACGTCGTCGATCACGCGCCGCGCCGCCGCGGCAACGGCTGGGTCGGAATCGCGGTTGCCGGCGTAGGTGATCAAGGCCTTCCAGAGCGCCCAGCCACGACCACGCGCCCAGGTCGCCTCATCGAGCGGAAGCGCGGTGCTGAACGCGTCCCGGCTCTCACCCGACAGAAATGTCCATGCGATCGTGACGTCGCAAGCCGGATCACCGATGCCGGAACTCCCGAAGTCGATCACCGCAACCAGCTGACCATCCCTGACGAGCAGGTTGCCCGCAGCGACATCACCATGAACCCAGACCGGCGGTCCATGCCAGGTCGTCGCCATGCCCGTTTCCCACACGGCGGTCGCAAGCTCGGCGTCGATCAGGTCACGCACAGCGGCGATCGCCGTGCGTGTCTCGTCGTCGTAGGTTTCCAATCGTCCGCCGCGAAAGAAGTTGTGCGGGCCAGGCGCCGATCCACCCGTTGCATCAATACGCTGCAAGCAGGCCAGGAAGTCAGCAAGCGCCAGCGCCAAGTCAGTTTTGTCCTCGATGGCTGCCGTGCTGGCCGGCACTCCATCCAGCCAGCGGTAAACCGACCAATTCCACGGATAGCCCTCGGCGGGCTCCCCCATCCCCACGGGCACAGGAATGGGTAGCGGCAGTTGCGGCGCAAGCACCGGGAGCCACCAATGCTCCTTGGGTACCTGCGCGGCGTACGATTTTGCGCTCGGCAGCCGCACCAGCAGATTCGAGCCGAGACGGAAGGTCCGATTGTCCCAGCCGTTGGGTTCCGCAGCAGTGACGGACAAGCCCGACCACTGGGGAAATTGCGACCTGATCAGCCTGGCCACCAGAGCGGCGTCAATCTCCCGGACCGAGCAATCGGACACAGTCCTAGTGTTGCCGAGTGGCCGACATGACCCAGCCGGGACTGGCGCGAAGGCTCGGCGTCTTCGATGCCGTGATCATCGGACTGGGCTCGATGCTGGGCGCCGGCGTGTTCGCCGCCTTCTCGCCCGCCGCTGCCGCCGCGGGCGCCGGCTTGTTGATCGGACTTGCCATTGCAGCGCTGGTGGCTTGTTGTAACGCGACCGCCTCCGCTCAGCTGGCCGCTGAATATCCAACCTCCGGCGGAACGTATATCTACGGTCGGGAGCGACTCGGGCCGTGGTGGGGCTATCTGGCCGGCTGGGGATTCGTCGTAGGGAAAACCGCCAGTTGTGCGGCGATGGGTATGACCTTCGCCGCCTATGTCGCCCCGCCAGCATGGCAGCGACCGATAGCGGTCGCTGCAGTGATCATCTTGACTGCGGTGAACTACTACGGGATCACCCGGACCGCAGCAGTGACCAAGATCATCGTCGTGATCGTGATCATGACACTGGTGCTCGTCGTCATTGCCTCATTCAGCGGTTGGAACGGGACAGCATCGCTTCAATCGTGGGATCTTCTCGCGGGCGGCTGGTATGGCGTCCTGCAATCCGCTGGTCTGCTCTTCTTTGCGTTCGCCGGATATGCACGGATTGCGACCATGGGCGAGGAGGTACGTGAACCCGAACACACTATTCCGCGGGCGATCTTGACGGCGCTGACGATTGTCGTGTTGATCTATCTCGTCATTGGTGTATCGATCTTGATCGCTCTCGGCCCCAATGGCGTCGCAGCCAGTTCGGCACCGCTCGCAGCGGCGGTCGATGCGATGGGTTGGGGATGGGCGAGTGTGCCGGTACGGCTCGGGGCGGCCGCTGCGTCGCTGGGCGCACTGCTTGCCTTGATCGCCGGTGTGAGCCGAACGACGCTCGCTATGGCACGCCACGATGATCTCCCGCGCTGGCTGGCCGCCGTGCATGAACGTCATCAGGTGCCGCACTATGCCGAGATTGCCGTGGCTGGAGTAGTGTCCGTCCTGATCTTGATCACCGACCTCCGAGGCGCGATCGGTTTTTCCTCCTTCGGAGTCCTGCTCTACTACCTGATCGCCAATGCGGCCGCGTACACGCAATCCGCTGAGCAGCGCCGATTCCCTCGGGCCCTCCAGATCATCGGAGTAGCCGGATGCGCGATCTTGGTGGTGACTCTGCCGCTCAGCGCGGTGATTGGCGGTGCCGTGGTCTTCGCGTTCGGCATCGTCTATCGAGCCGTCCGGCGCAGACATAGCCAGCCGTCACTCCCGAGCGATAGCTGATCAAATAGGGTCGATTCGTGGCAAATACCCTGCTCATCGTCCATGTGGACATTGCGGTCATCCCCGATCAGCTTGTCGGCTTCCTCGCCGCGACCGAGGAAAACGCCATGGCAAGTCGTAAGGAGCACGGCGTAGTGCGATTCGACGTCCTGAGCGACCGCGACGACCCAAATCATGTTGTGCTCGTCGAGATCTACCGAGACGAGGCGGCTGCCGCGGCACACAAGGAGACCGGGCACTATCAGCGGTGGCGGGACATCGTGGCGCAGATGATGGCTCGGCCTCGCCAGGCGACCCGCTACATCAACACCTCTCCCGAGGACGAGGACTGGTAGCGCGTGGTTCGCTTCAATCTCGCGGTCCCTGGCGACATCCGTTTCGGTGCCGGCAGGGTCAGCGAGGTGCCCAGTGCGCTTGCCGATCTTGGTGTGCGCAGGGTGATGGTTGTCACGGGCCGTACGACTTCTCGAGCAGATGCAATTCGGTCGGCGCTGAAGGAAGCCGACCTGTCGAGCGTTGTGTTCGGCGTTGCGACCGAACCATCAATCGAGCGGCTACGCGGCTGCGTTGACTTGATCTTGGAAACTGGCTGCGATGCCGTCCTCGGACTCGGTGGAGGCAGCGCTCTGGATATCGCCAAAGCCGCAGCCGTACTAGCCACATCGGGCACCGACCCTCTGGAACACCTCGAGGTCATCGGTTCCGGCCGCCCGATCGAGAGGCCTGGTCTGCCCTGCATCGCTGTGCCGACCACTGCCGGTACAGGCTCCGAGGTGACCCGCAACTCGGTGCTCTCAGGCAGCGGAGTGAAGGCGAGCCTGCGAAGCCCGCTGCTGTTGCCGAAGCTTGCCTTGATCGACCCGGACTTGCTGGTCGGCGTCCCAAGCTCAACAATCGCAGCCAGCGGCATGGACGCGCTCTCCCAGCTCGTTGAGCCCTTGCTGTCGCGACGCGCCAACCCGTTCACTGATGCATTGGCCCGGGATGGAATCCGTCGCTCGGCTCGATCACTTCGCCGCGCGTACCAGGAGGGCATGGAAGATGCCGGCGTACGCGAGGACCTTGCGATGGCCAGCCTGTTCAGCGGCATATGTCTGGCCAATGCCGGGCTCGGCGCGGTTCACGGCCTCGCTGCCGCGGCTGGAGCACGGCTATCCGCACCGCATGGTGCCGTCTGCGCTGCTGCTCTGGCCGCCGCGATGGATGTCAACCTCGGCGCACTCCGCAGGCGAGCCTCGAATCATCCAGCCCTGCAGCGAATGACTGAGCTCGCAATCCTGCTTACCGGGCAACCAGAGGCAACACCCGAGGACGCGATCGCCTGGCTGCAAGAGCTGACCGCCGCACTGTCGATTCCTGGACTCGCAACCTACGGGCTCGATCATGATCAAATTGCGGAGGTGGTTGAGGCCGCTCAGCGAGCCAGCAGCATGCAAGCCAATCCCATCGAGCTCGACGATGACGAGGTCACCGAGATCGTGACCCGTTCACTGTGATCACCACGCAGTCGACCGCCCTGCGTCGCATGTGGTTCGGGTAATCCGACTCGTGAGATCCTGGCATCTAGTACCACGGGTCACATACCTAACAGGAAGATGCGATGAGCCAGGAAGGTCACCCTTCGAGGGGACTCATTCCGCAGCCTGGCGGCTCTGTTTCCACGCAGCGCACGCCGTCGGGCGAGGCAGTCCGCGCAAATCGACGCACCGGACCACGTCCTTCGACGTATCGGGGCTCAGGTTTGCCGCTGGATGATCGTTATCCGTCTCGAGAGGAGAGCTGGGCGGCCATGTCGGCGAAGGTTAAGAGTCGCCTGGCCGAGCTGGCAGGGGATGTCATCGAGTGGTTCGCGTCAGCCGATCCATACTCCAGTGAGAATCGACCGCGTGCGGTGCTCCTCGGCACTCGGGCACTCTGCATAGCCGAGCCAAGGATCGACGCCACCGGGCGGTCAGTGTATGAACTAGATCGGTACGAATTCGTGCCGGGCTCTCACAAGGCAATTGCCGTCGAGCATCGACCAGGCAGACACGACGCAGCGGTCGGCAAAGTCGCACCCCGGACCGGACCGTTCGTGCAGCAGGCGACGACTGAACTCGGGCTGTCGTCGCGGGAAACCGGTCAGCTGGGGAATCTTCCCCCCAAAGCTCAGGAGCTGCTGCAGGCACCTTTCAGCTCCAAAGGGCCGGTCAAGCGCTGCGAATACTGGTACTCAGGCCGCGCCAACCGCCTCGACATGTACATGTTCGTGCTAGCAGGACGGCATTTCGTGACTGCAGCCATCGGCACTCAGCAGGTGCCAGTTGGTCACACCGCCGCCAATGCGCATTGGAATCTGATCTGCCATCGTCTAGCAGTGGACCGCGTCGTCGGCTCCTGACATGCCCAAGAACTTCGCGCACCTGGGCGGCCTCAGCGCCTACGAAATCCTGGGCGTCGAGCCGACTGCAACCGCGCAGGAGATTGAAGCGGCTTATCGATCGGCCATCAAGCGCCAGCACTCTGATACCGGAGGTGTGACGCGGCTTGCCCAATTGGTCAACGACGCGCGCGATGCACTGGTCAACGATCGGGCTTCGTATGATGCCTGGCTCCGCGAGCACGGTGGGCCGCGGACGGCCAAGGCTGAGCGCGCTCCCGAACCAGCCCCCTCGGCATCCGACTCGTCGCGTTTCACCCAGGCCGGTACTGATGACCTGCCCGATGATGAAGCCTGGGACCCATGGGACACCGTCAGCCCCCAAACCGCTCCGCAGACGCAGCCACGTCCCCGGAATCAACCCGGCGGCACGACTACCCGCCCCGAACGACGGAAAACTCCGCTTTCCGCCGAGGAGCGTCGGAGCGGATATCTGGCCGTCCTGGCAGCAGTGCTTTGTGGTCCGGTGGGTTTGTGGCTTGGCATCCGGTCGTATCGGCGCGTCGGGTCGGCGGCCGCCGTCGTTGCCATTGTGATCGGCGGCATGAGCGTCCTCTACCTTGTTTCTTTGGTAATAGCCATCCTTCTGAGCCTGTTCCGGGAGCCGGCCAGCTCCGGCTCCTTGGCTCAATTAACTGGGGTGTATCAGAGTCAGGCGGTCATCAAGGCCGGCACAAGGGTTGTTGGCGACGAAGTAGGCGCCTCGCTGGCGCCAACAACCGATGGGGACCCATCGAATCAGCTATCCGTCCGCTTCATCGATCCCCTGGGCTCATCGGAGGCCCGAAGAGAAGTCGGCGGCCAAAGCGAAGCTGTTGCCCGGTGCCTTGGCACTTGGGACAGGTATGGTGTGCGTAGCTGAACGCCCAGGCTTTTCTCTTTGGTGAGTTCTTGCACCTCGAACACTTCACGTACGGGTTGAGCTTCAATGACAGTACATAGAAGCCAATCCCAAGCCCCACTATCAGCAATAGTTCAAGCACGGTGTGTCCCCTGTCGGTCTGCCATGGATGATCAATTAATCATGAATGATCATTCATGTTGCCGCAACACAGCGACCCAGCCATCGGCTTGCCGTGAGTGAGATCGTGACTCGGTCCATTAGACGGTAAGCGCAGCCACCGCGCGGCTCACGTTGGCCGTTTGTCGGAATCGTGATCTTGATGGTGGTCGTGCCGCTCGTCGAGCCCGGGCAGGATGATCTTTTGATCTTCCAGCCGAGCCACGTTGTCAGCGTCGGTCAGGCGTGAGAAGCCCTACTGCGGCGGCGATACCACTGCCATCCTGCGGTGACGAGCAGCGCACCGACCAGCGACCCGATGAGGCCGCTGGCCCGGAGCTCCAGCCCGTCTCCTGACAGCAGGCTGATCAGCAATCCGCCGACGAACGACCCGGCCAGTCCGGCCACGAAGGCCAGCGTCCAGTCGACGCCCTTTGCCGATTTGCCCAAGATCAACTGCGCACCGGCGCCGATCAACATGCCGAACAGAATGAGTCCGAGAATAAGCATGATCAGCAGCTTAGACGAGTGGCCGGCAAAATCACTGCGAGACAGACGAGGCACGGCTACGATAAATTGGTGCGAAGCTGCTGATCAGCGTCGGTCGGCGGGAACGGGTCGGGCGTATGCGAACACGTGCGCTACTTATCCCCTCGGTTGTCGCCGCCCTGGCGGTCTTCATCGTGGCGTTGTGATCAGCCCAGTCCGCACACTGCCAAAGGCTGACGCCGCCGGTCCACCAAGCCCGTCGCTCATCCCGGTCGCGACCAATCCCGCCGAGGAGCAGGTACCGACGACCTTCCACACAGAACAGCGCCAGCCGCTCCAGGCGCCGGTCGAATTGCGCTCAGCAAACCGGCAGCTGCGTACGGCGTTCACGGTCGAGCCGACGACCTTCACCGTGGCCGGTGCGAAGGTCAAGGGCTATGCGTATCAGGGCAACTACATCGGCCCGACGCTGCGCGTCCATCCTGGCGATACAGTCCGCATCGACCTGACGAATCGTCTCGGGGAGCCGACCAATCTGCACGGCCACGGGATGTTCATGTCACCGATCGGCATCTCCGACAACGTCTTGCGGGTCATGAAAAGTAACAGCTTCAACCACGTTGTCTGGAAGCTTCCTCCCGACATCGAGCCCGGCACGTACTGGTACCACTCACACTTGCACGGACTGGTTGAGCCGCAGATCTTCGCTGGCTTGTCTGGTGTGCTCATTGTCGACGGGCTCGAACAACTCCTGCCACCGGAGCTACAGACCATCCAGCAACAGGTCGTGGCGTTGAAGGACCTGCAGGTCAAAGATGACGCCATTGTGACGAAGAACATCGATTCCAGTGCCCCGACAACCCGTACGGTCAACGGCCAGGTGGATCCGGTGCTTACCGTTCAGACCAACCAAACCCAGATGCTTCGACTCGCCAACATCGGTGCCGACATCTGGTACCGGCTCAAGCTGAGTGGCAGTCAGTTCACGGTGATCGCTCAGGACGCCAATCCGGTTGCGCACGTATGGACCGCTGATGAGCTGGTGCTTCCACCCGGCAAGCGGTACGACGTACTGGTCAAGTGGCCGGAGCCCGGGACCCACACGCTCGAGACGCTGCCGTACACCACCGGGCCTGATGGCGACAACTACCCACAGCGGCGTCTTATGACACGGTGCAGGTCAGCGGCGACCCGGTTCCAGATGTCGCCTGGCCAACCTCTATGGCTCCGCCGTCTCCGCTTGCAACCGACCACGTAGACCGCACCCGACACCTGGTATTCAGCGAGAACACCAAGACCAATCAGTTCTACATCAATGGCAAGCAATTCGACGCAACCCATGTCAGCTTCGTGGCCAAGCTAGGCACGACCGAGGAGTGGATCATCAAGAACGTCGCCCGCGAGGGGCATCCGTTCCACATTCACGTGAACGACTTCATGGTCATGGCCGTCAATGGCAAACCGGTCCAGTCCCTCAGCGAGCAGGACACGGTGCCACTACCGGTGAAGGGTGAAGTTCGGATTCGCATGCACTTCAACCGCTTTGTTGGTACCTATGTCTTCCACTGCCACATCGTGGCTCACGAGGACAACGGGATGATGGGCATCATCGACGTCAGCAAAAACGGTCGTCTCTCGAAAAAGACCCAACAAGCACTCGACAAGATGAATCGGCAGATGGCCGGCCAACACATGGGCGGTCATTAAGGGGCCATAGCTTTGCGGCCGAGTTAGGTCGTCAGCAGTCAACCAATTTGCAGCGCATCGACATCCGGGAAGTCCGGTCGGCTGCTGCTTGGCTGATCAAGATAGAACAACGCCGTCGAGGCGATGTCATCGTGCAGCTGCAGGTATCGGCCACCCGACTGCCAGCCCAGGGCCTGGATCTCAACGCGCAGGTTCGTGGCGAAGTGGATCGGGTCGAGGATGTGCCAGCGGTATAGGCCAAATCGCTGTTGGCTTTGATTGAAGCCGTCGGGCCTGATTACCTGGGGCATGCCTAAGTACAGCGTGTTGTATTCGGTGTAGCCGCGACCGGGGACATCGAAGCACCAGGCTCCTCCGAAGTAGTCCTCGGTGCCGGTGCCGCAAATCGTCGGGTAATCGTTGTCGTCGTCGAGGTAGAACTTGATCTCACCCTCGCCCCACCAGCCGGATGAGTTGCTGCCCCATGCAAGGTAGGTGCCGACGTAGTGGCCTTGACCAGCGACTCCGTCGATGAGGACGTGCATATCTCGGGCAGGAAGCGGGTTGCTGCGGCGGTACTGGGCATGGAGGTAGCCGCGCCCAGCAACATCACGATCAGTTTCGTAGGTCACCTGGTAGTACAGCTCTGCGTTGGCATCGCCCAGGTTCTCCACCGTCAGCTGGCAGTGACGCTGGAACGGCATCGGCCAGTAGGAGTTGAAGCCACCATGTGGGTTGGCCGCGATCATGCTCGAACTGACCTGAGCGAACCGGCCCCAGCCGCTGGCAAAGAAGTCGCCGAGCGGCACCTCGATTGCCGGCTCTTCGGCGTGGTCCCAGTACGCCCGCAGTACCAAGGTCCGCCAGTTGTTGGTGACCGTCGTCAGCCAGACGTGGGTTATGGTGCCTGGGCCGTCGATGGTGGCCATGGGAAAGGTACTTCCAGAGCCGATGACCACCGATGGGGAGACCTTCCAGCCCAGCCCAAGGTCGCGCGCCGCGTTGGCTCCAGTGCCCTGAGTTGCCCGCCCACCTCCGCCTTTGGAGCCGTCGAAGTTCTCTGGGCTGATGGATCGGGTGGCAACCTTGCGCAGCTGGGCTATGTCGCGGGGCTCAATCGGCATGAAGGCCTCCCAACGGGTGACGAATGACGGACACGTTACTGATGGACAAGAAACCGGAGCCAGAAGGGGGAGAACGCATGAGACGACCAGTGCACTTCGAAATACATGCCGAGGACCCAGAGCGAGCCGCCAACTTCTACAGCCAACTCTTCGGCTGGGAGATCACCAAGTGGGACGGCCCAGTGGACTATTGGCTGGTCAGCACGGGTACTGAACCTCCTGGGATTGAAGGAGCGATCCTGCGTCGGATGGGCACCAACCCCGACCCCCAGGAGCCCACACCGGTGATCGCGTACGTCTGCACGGTCGATGTCGAAAACGTGGACGAGATGATCGACAAGGCCAGAAAGCTGGGCGGCGTAGAGGCACTCGGAAAGACCGAGGTGCCGGGTGTGGGCTGGCAGGTCTACTACAAGGACACCGAGAGCAACATCTTCGGAATGATGCAGGCAATGACTCAGCCCCAGGCGACCTAAGGCGCCTGTCCCCATGCACCCTGAGCCTGTCGAAGGGCACGCTTCGACAAGCTCAGCGCGCATATAGTCACGGCTCAGCGCGCATATCTACCGCTGGGTTGGGCGAGACAGCCATGTGCGCGCGAAGACCGTCAAGGGCAAGCTCAACGACCCGGTCCAACGCACCGGGCTCCTCGAAGAGATGGGTCGCGCCTGGTACAACGGCCATGTCTACCGGTCCGGACAGGCGTGCGGCCGCAGCATTGTTCAAATCCAGCACCTCGAGGTCGCGGGCACCGACGATGAGCAGTGTGGGTGTACCAACTCGTTCGAGCGCGTCTCCGGCGAGGTCAGGTCGACCGCCTCGAGAGATCACCAACTGAACATGATCAGGAACTTCCGCAGCGGCAACAAGGGCTGCCGCTGCGCCCGTGCTGGCGCCGAATAAGGCCAACGGCATCCGGGCGGTTTCGGCGTGATCGCTCAGCCAACCAATGGCACCGGTCAACCGTGACGCCAAGCGCGGGATGTCGAAGCGGAATTTCCGTGTTCGACTGTCGATCTGATCCTCCTCGGATGTCAGCAAGTCCATAAGCAGAGTTGCGTAGCCCGCCTTGTGCAGGCGTTCCGCGACCATCCGGTTCCGAGGACTGTGTCGGCTGCTGCCACTGCCGTGCGCGAAGAGGACAACACCCGCCGCATGGGGAGGCACAACCAGGTCGCCGTCCAAGATCCCTCCGACGGCAGATATCTGAACCGCGGTCTCAAGATCACCACTCACGAGTCCAGTGTCCCTCCCATTGTTCGGACCCAGCTTCCGGCATTTGCTGCTGGGTACGGGTGCGGCGAGCCAGCTGGCGAGCACGGCGCAACGGCTCGGGGGTACGCCGGCGTCTGGTAAGAAAGCTGACCACCTCAACCGCCGTAGCCAAGTCGACCCGCCAGCCCGGATGCACCGCCAGCGGACGCACGCCTGGTTGGGTCCGTAACCAGCAGGCAACCACTGACTCGTCGATCCGGAGGGCGCTGGTGTCACCTCGCTGATCGCCCGGCCATTCGCCGGATGCGACCAGCGGGCGGTGGGTAACGCCGATTGTTGGAATGTCCAGTTCGGCACCAAGATGCAGCGCCAGCCCTGCCCTTCGCGGATGATCACGCGCTGTGGCGTCCAACAGCAAAACGTCGGGGCGGTGGGACAGCGCCCGCACGGCGTCGTCCAGGAGCGGCCCAATCCGCAAGGCCATCAAGCCCGGGACGTACGGAGCGCTCGTCGTGCCATTGATCATCTGTTGCTCCATGACCTTGCCTCCGACCATGATCACCGCCGCACACCAGGCTGGATCATGATCAGTACCGGGACCGGTGAGGCCGCGCGGAAAGCACACCCAGCAGCCGCCGATGATCATCGTTCTGGGATCAACGATCACCTGCTGCGGTGCGGCGCCGGCGAGCTGCTGCTGATACGTGATCAGCGAGTCGGCATCAGTGGGCCACACACGACATCCTCACCTACCTGACGCATTCGGCTCGATCCGGGCCACCTGGCTTGTCGTTGAACGAGACCTCCCGAGAGGATGAGGATGTGCCTGACCAGAAGTTGCCTCGCCTAAGTCGAGGGCTACCCGGAACGCCGAAAGCGCCGCCGGTTCGCATGGTTCACATTGGCATCGGCAACTTCCACCGAGCTCATCAGGCCTGGTACACCGCGAACGCCCCCGATGCTGCCGACTGGGGTATCGCCGCATTCACCGCCCGTCGACCTGACATGGCTGACCAACTCGCCCCGCAGGACGGCCTTTATACGCTCATCACTCGCAGCGCGGCTGGCGACGACTTCAGGGTCATCGGATCGCTCGCCGCAGTGCATCCGAGCACCGATCATGAGGCTTATCTCAACTACCTTCGGCGTTCCGAACTTGCCGTTGTCACCATCACGGTTACCGAGGTCGGGTATCTGGCTGGGCCGGACGGGCGTTTGGATCGCACAAAGGAGGCAGTTCAGACCGACATCGCTGCCCTCCGCGGCGACGCCGAGGCTCAGGTGAGCTCAGTCCCCGGCAAATTGGTAGCCGGACTTCTCGCTCGAAGATCGACCGACGCCGGACCGAGCACGATCTTGCCCTGTGACAATCTGCCTGAGAGCGGCCCGTTGACTGCCGCCGTCGTGCGTGACTTGGCAACGGATGTTGATAAAAGCCTGCTCGGCTGGATCGATGAAAACGTCGACTTCGCGACGTCGATGGTGGATCGCATTACGCCGGCGACGAGCACAGACGACCGGCTGTTGGTAGCCCGCACCCAGGGATACGAGGATGCCAGCCCGGTCCCAACCGAGCCGTTCAGCGAATGGGTGATCAGCGGAAGGTTCCGCGCCGGACGGCCGGCTTGGCATGAAGCCGGCGCCCGGATAGTCGACGACGTCACGCCGTACGAGCAACGCAAGCTGTGGCTGCTCAACGGCTCACATTCACTACTCGCCTACGCCGGCAGCATCCGCGGGCACAGCACCATCGACGAGGCAATCGGCGACGCCGAGTGCCGAAGCTGGGTGGAAGAGTTCTGGACAGAAGCTGGGCGGAATCTGATTCTCGGTACTGAGGCCGCCGAGACGTACACGTCGGCACTGATCGAGCGATTCGGCAACCCGCGAGTACGCCACCAGCTAAGTCAGATTGCACCGGACGGCTCCCGAAAGCTACCGATTCGCATTCTTCCGACACTGCGCGCAGAACGGGCCGCGGGCCGGATGCCGATCGGCTGCGCGACCGTCATTGCCGCCTGGATACTGCATCTTCGGGGCTACGGCGCACCGCTCAAGGACCCTGGTGCAGGCGACGCACAAACGGCGGCGGCCGATCCGGACGTCCCCTCAGCGGTACGAGGAGTCCTCGGCACCTGGGACCCAGATCTCCCGCCCGATGCTGATCTTGTCGAGACGATCGCGGAACGCATCAACGCGCTAGAGGAGCCTTCGTCATGACAGATACCGCGGCCACGGAATCCAACACCGCTACCGATCGATACTTCGCGGCCCTGCAGCCCGGTGAGGCGAGCCAGGACAAGATCACCGCGCTCACCCTGTCGCTGGTCTTCTTGCCCCTCGACCGCCCTATTAGCGATGCCAAAGTACTGACCGGTCGACAGCGGCCGATGACCGAGATCGCCTTCTTGTTCGCCGAGATCACTACTGCTGAGGGGCACGAAGGTGTCGGCTACAGCTACTCCAAGCGCGCCGGCGGCCGCGGGCAGTACGCCCACGCCAAAGAGATCGCCAATGAGGTGATCGGCGAGGACCCCAATGACATCCAGCGGATCTGGACCAAGCTGATCTGGGCCGGCGCATCGGTCGGTCGCAGTGGCCTGGCGACCCAAGCCATCGCCGCGATCGATATCGCGCTGTGGGATCTCAAGGCCAAGCGCGCCGGACTTCCGCTGGCGAAGCTATTCGGTGCGCATCGAGATTCGGTGGCCTGTTACAACACCTCTGGAGGCTTCCTGTCCTCCTCCATCGAGGAGATCATCGACAACGCCCACGCCTCGATCCAGCGAGGGATCGGCGGGGTCAAGATCAAAGTCGGACAGCCCGACGCACGGATCGACCTGGACCGGGTGGAGACGGTGCGTTCCGCGCTCAACGGCGACGTCGACTTAATGGTCGATGCCAACCAGCAATGGGATCGCGTCACCGCGCTGCGAGTCGGCCGGCAGCTCGAAAGCTTCCAGCTCACCTGGATCGAGGAGCCCCTTGACTGTTACGACGCCGAAGGGCATGCGATGCTCGCCGACAAGCTGGATACCGCGATCGCCACCGGTGAAATGCTCACCAGCACGGCGGAGCATCGCCTTCTCATTGATCGACGCTCGGTGGATTTCATTCAGCCGGATGCGGCCCGGGTCGGCGGTATCACTCAGTTCTTGCGGATCATGACCTTGGGTGAGGAAGCTGCGCTCAAGCTTGCACCGCACTTTGCGATGGAGATCCATGTGCACCTGTCGGCGGCGTACCCGCTGGAGGCATGGGTCGAGCACTTCGAATGGCTGGAGCCGCTGTTCAACGAGCGGCTACGAATCGCCGACGGTCGAATGCACGTACCGGCACGGCCCGGACTCGGCTTCTCGCTCAGCGACCAGGCTCGAGCGCTGACCGTAGAGACAACGACTGTCGGACAGCGCTAGCTCCCGCATCGTTCTGCTGCTCTTAAAGGCGCTGCAGCAGCTCGCCGACGTCAGCCTCAGGGAGTCGACCGTCGGCAATCGCTACCTGGAAGCGGCGACTCAGCACGGCACCGGGAGTCAGTACCTTGGGTCGGTCCCAGGCGAGGGCTGAGCCGAGACCTGGGTAGTCGCGTACCCGCACGAACCACGGTTCCCCTGCCTCGGCCGCCTCTGGAGCGGAAACGACGATGGTGGCCGGCCCACTAACTCCCGGCCCGGCCGTGAAGTCAGCGATCCATGCCACCCAGGGCGCCACGCTGCCGTGGACGTCATCCTCACCTCGACGCTCAGCGGTGAACAGCTCAACGTTGCCGCACGCTGGGAATCGCCAGAAAAAACCGCCGTAGCCACCCCCGACTCGACCCTTGCTGCCAGGCGAGTTGATCTCTGCACCGCCATCGGCGTTCAGGGCGGATTCGAAGATCAACTTCCATGCCTGATCACTAAGAGGAGTCCAGCCGATCGAGCGCACCTCATGGAGGTGCACCGACCCGTCATGCCCGATCCACTGCAGGTCTTGAGTGAATTGATCATCATCCAATTTCGGTGGCTCACCTGTGATCACGCCATGATTGTCAAGCAGCACGTAACCCTGCCCACGGACATAAGTGCCACCGCCCCAGAAGTGACTGCCATTCACATCGGGTATCGCGATGCCGACCCCGTTGTGCCAGTCATGATCGGCCGGATGGTGCGCCGATACGACCACGCCGTCCGGCGTCCGCACCGGGTGCAGGTACGGCCTGGGGCTTGAGGTCGGTATGGTGCCGGCTCCGTCCCGATAGTCCGCCGCGTTGGTATCAGAAAGCTGTGCCCGGACCAGCACTGTGTCCCGTTCCCGATGCGCCCAGGGCACCTTGAGTTCGGCGAAGGTCTGTCCCGTCGATGCTGCTTGCTCCAGCCAATGCTCGACATCGTCGACCATCGCTCGACGATCTTGATCTTCACCTTGCCATTGGACGGCTCGTGGGTCGATCCTGACCGGCTCGTCGGCGTCCCCGACCGCGGCCAGCACTCGCATGAACGCCCCGGTGTTGACCAGCGGTACGAGGAGTGCTGCTCCTTCACGACGGTGGGCTAGGAGGTTCTCGACCAGATCTGTGCGGCCGGTGACCTCGGTACGGTCCCGGCCCGCTGTCTCGATCTCCAGTCGATCGGCAGTGTAGGAAAAGGTAGCGCGGCCTCGTTTTCCTTCGATGATGACGACAGGCTCCCGCTCCACAGACACCGAGAGGCTGAGGGCACAGGTCACCTCAAAGCCAGACCTGGTTCGGATCCGGACCACGGAGGTGTCATCGCTGTCGATGGCATTGGCCCGGTAAAGATCGGTGTCCACAGTCTCGACCTCGTCCAGCCGCCAGCAATCGACAATCGCCAGGGCCGTCACCACCGCGTGGGCGAGTGCATTGGTGACGACACCGTCCACGACGGGCCGGCCATCCAAGCTCCGCCGTCCGGCCCACGCCGAACGGGTCCAGTACCCAACGGTGCGCGACCACGCGCCCAAGGCACTGACCTTGACAGGCGGACCGATCCCAAGTGCATCTGTGCTGAGCAACTGAAGCGCATGTGACCCAAGGCTCTGGAAGCCGACCTGGACAACCCGCCCCGACTCCTGCTCGGCCTGCAACAGCGACCTGAAGTCGTCCAAGGAGGCTACCGGGGGCTTCTCCAAGTAGACGTCCGCGCCGGCAGCCAGGGCAAGGGTCGCCAGTCGGAAATGCTCACCAAGCGGCGCGGCGATGATCACGACGTCTACCGGGCCAACCGCTGACAGCGCATCGGCGAGATCGGCGTACAGGTGCACGCCGTAGATAGTGGAGGTCTCTGCGACGACTGCAGGATCGACGGCCGCGACCAGTTCGACGAGGCCTTGATCGGAGAGCCGAGCGATCCGCTCGGCGTGGACCTTTCCAAATCCCCGAACGCCGACCAGGATGAGGCGGGCAGGAGAGCCTGTGGTGCCCGACGCTGCAGCGGAAAGGTTCATAGTGTCCCTCAAGGGCGTTGAAGAAAGCGTTTTCGTGGCACGTTACGATACAGCATGACCGTCCGACCCGATGAGTTAGCTCCGTCCGCGGCCGATCTACTCGGAGAGCGCGCCTATTCAGAGTCTCAGGTCTCCTATGGTGGCGCGACTTACTGGCTCGAACGATCAGTTGACGGCACCAAACGGCTGATGGCCGTTGCGGATGACGAGTCGGCCTTCCGCGGCTTCGTCGGTACCGTAACGCGAGTCCGTAGCGAGGTACGTCTCGTGGCCGAGACGACGCCGGACAATGCTCTAGCGCTTCGGTCCGCGCTGTCCTGGCTCAAGCCCTCTCGCTTTGGACTCCACACGTCGGCAGGATTCGGCGACCGGCTCGGGCTGGCGACCCCTGGCCACGTACGAGCGCTGAAGACGGTCGATGCGGCAATTAATCCGGTCTTCGCACAGCAGTCCATCAGGGAAATGGGCCGTTGCCATCGGACACCGCGCAATGTGCTCGACGACGCGACCTGGGGTGCCTTCCAAGCCGGCTGGACCAAGCCGGTCGGCGGGGACGCGGATCATCTGGAACAGCCCAAGGACGTCGACGACACTGTGGCTGCAGGCTTCGTGTTCTACACCTTGGATCCCAAGGCGGAAGTCGATCCCGAGGCCGAGCACGCTGATTCTGCTGTAATCCACCAGAAGGTCGAAGCGCTCGACTGGGCCGGCCTGGAGTCCGACCTCGCGACGTTCACGCAGTCCTACGTCGGCCGCAGTATTGATCTTGAGCGCGAGGCCGTGGAGCTAGACGAAGAATCGGTCTTGCGGGCCATGGCGAAGTACGGCCCAGGCATGGTGCATGCGATGGCCATGTACCGGCGCCTCATGGAGAAGGGCATCGACTGCGAGGTGGAGTTCGCCGTCGACGAGACGGAATATCCGACGAAGCCGGCCGAGCACATCGTGGTGGTCAGCGAATTGCAGCGTCTTGGAATGGACTTCATCTCGTTTGCACCGCGGTTTGTCGGACGATTCGAGAAGGGTGTCGAGTACATCGGTGACATCCAGGGCTTGCAGCGTGATTTCGAGATCCATGCTCAGATCGCCCGGGCGCTCGGCCCGTACAAGCTGTCCCTGCACTCCGGCTCCGACAAGTTCTCTACCTATCCCCTGATTGCAGAGGCGACCAACGGCTTGGTGCATCTCAAGACGGCAGGCACCAGCTGGGCAGAAGCCCTGCGCGTCATCGCGCACAACGATCCCGACCTGATGCGAGAGGTTCTGGCGCTTGCGCTCGACAGCTTCGAGGCCAACCGCAAGAGCTACCACCTCTCATGCGATCCGACGAAGATCCCGACAGATCCAACCGACGATGAGGTGGCTCAGCTGATGGACCGCGTGGACTCACGGCAGGTATTGCATGTGGGCTACGGAGCGATCTTGGAGGAGTTCCGACTACGGCTCTACCAGGTGTGGAATGAGCACGAAGAGGAGCACTACAAGATCATCGCCGACCACTTTGTCAAGCATCTGACGCCATTCGCCGCCTACGCGCGTTAAGGATCCTGCACCGGAAGCTTGATCTTCCAATGTCCCTGGATTTGCATCGCGATTGAGCCCTCCAAGGCCCAAATCGGCCGATCTCGAGTCACTGGTGATCCAAAATCAGGGAGAAGGACCCCGATAGGACTCCTTGGGCAGCTGGTACGCCAGGTCGATCGCCGTCTCAACGGCCTCATCCACGCCGAGTCGATTCTCCAGGACCAAACGGGCCAGGAAGCCCGCATCGATGCGGCGATAGAGGTCGTGACGAGCGGGAATCGACGCGAACGCCCTTGTGTCATCGACGAAGCCAGAAGTGTTGTAGAAACCGGCGGTCTCAACGGCGTACTCGCGGAACCGCCGCATGCCCTCGGGCGAATCCAGGAACCACCATGGGGCGCCCAATCGGACTGACGGGTAGGTACCGGCGATCGGAGCCAGCTCGCGACTGTAGACAGTTTCGTCGATGGTGAAGAGGATGACGCGGAACCGAGGGTCGGTACCAAACCGGTCCAGCATCGGTCGAAGAGCCCGGGTGAACTCGACCTGAATGGGAATGTCGTAGCCCTTGTCCACGCCATACGTATTCCAGATCGCGGCGTTGTGGTTCCGCAGAACGCCGGGGGTGGATCTGCATGACCAGGCCGTCCTCGCAGGACATCTCGGCCATCTGGTAAAGCATGTTTGCCGCGAACGCGTCGGCCTCGTCCTCGGTTGGCTCAGCCCCGCTGAGAATGCGGGCATACAGCTCACCGGCTTCTTTTGCATCTATGGGAGTTGTGTCAGCCAGCAGATGTCCATGATCGGTGGCCCGGGCACCCGCATCGACAAAGGCGGCGCGACGTGACCGCAGCGCGTCCAGGAAGCCGTGGTAGCTCGTCGTATCGATACCGGTGAGCTCTCCCAGCTCTGCTATGTCGGCCCGCCAGCTTGGTCGATCGAGGTAGGCAACGGCATCGGGACGGAAGGTCGGAAACACGCGCTCGCTCAGACCGTCGGCGGCCAGCTTGACATGGTGGCGGAGGTCCGAGGTGGCCGAGTCTGTCGTAGAGATGACCTCGATATTGAAGCGATCAAGCAGTTCTCGCGGGCGGAAAGCAGGGTCGGCAACGCAATCGGCGATCTTGTCATAGATGGCATCCGCGGTTTCGGCACTAGGAACTTGATCAACGCCGAAGACCTCGACGAGCTCGTGCTCCAGCCAATAGCGCGAAGGCGTACCGCGGAAAAGCTTCCAATTCTCGCAGAAGGTGTGCCAGATCTTCCGCGAGTCGGCCTCGACCGGGCCACCATCGAACCGCGGCACTCCAAGGCGAGCAGGCTCGATGCCTTGCGATGCCAGCATGCGGAACACGTAATGATCAGGAACTATCAGCAGCTGCGCAGGGTCGGCGAACGGAGGATCCTCCGCGAACACCTCTGGTTCCACGTGTCCGTGCATGCAGACAAGAGGCAGATCCTTCGTCGCGTCATAGATTTCTCTGGCGATGCTCCGCTGCTCTGCCGGGAACGGAAGAGCGCGGTCAGGGTCGAGCTGGAGGGACGTCATTATTTCTGTCCTTCCTGCTCGCACCCGTTCGGGCACTGGAGGTTCTGTCTTCCTCCCGCGCTCGAACGGCCAGCCGAGCAGATTGTGCCGACCATCATCATTGGGGGCCGTTCTCGCTTTGTCGTCCAGACAGAACCGGTGCCCTTACTACCCGATGCTCGCAGGACCGTCGACTCATTCACGAGAAAGATCAACACCGAGATCAAGATCGGTGATCTTGACCGGCAGACCGGTACGCAATGACTCGTTGCCTGCCATTCCCACTGCGATCGCTCGGATTCCATCCAGCCAATCGGCAGGTCGTTCCAACCAGTCATCGCCCGGGCCGCGGAAGATGTCCTTGAGCAGCAATGCGTCGCCGCCGCCGTGCGCTCCCGTACCCTCTTCGATCTTGACGTCCTGAGCTGCCTCCCAATGACGTTGCAAGGTCAGCCGCTCGCCACCGGTCCGCGATGACGACTCCGGAACCGCGCTCGGGTCGATCACCACATTCCCGTCCGCGTCAATGAGTACCGCGGCCCGTTCGACCACTTCCAGCTCGGCTCTTCCCTCGTCCCCATTAACGGCGATTCGATAACCCTCCCACGGCGAATGCGCATTGAGCGCATAGCTGAGCGTCGCACCTCGCCCATAGTCGACGACCACCGCCAAATTGTCCTCGGTTGTCACACCTGGGCCGAACACGTCCTGATCACGGCGGTAGCCGTCGAAAGACTCGTTGTCCAGATACAGCGCCTGCAGCCGTGAGTCGCTGCGGAGGTCAAGTTCCCAGGGATTGTGTACCCCTTCATGGGTGCCTCTTTCAGAACGGTCTCCCATCCCGCGTGCAGCAGCGTTCTCCGATCCATAGAACTTCACTCCACCACGCGCGTACACCTGCTCTGGAGAATCACTGAGCCACCAGTTCACAAGATCGAAGTGGTGCGACGCCTTGTGAATCAGCAGCCCACCGGAGTTGGCCTTGTCCCGATGCCAGCGACGGAAGTAATCAGCACCATGCGCGGTGTCGAGTACCCATTCGAACGTGATCGACAGCGGAGTGCCTATCGAGCCGCTCTTGATCAACTCCTTGAGCGCGGAATTCCGTGGTGAATAGCGATAGTTGTGGGTTACAACGACCTGTCGGCCGGTACGTTCGACCGCCTCGGCGATCAGACGAGTGCTCTCCGGATTGATCGTCAATGGTTTTTCGACGACCACGTCGGCCCCGGCATCCAGAGAACGCACGATCAGCTCGGCATGCGTGTAATCGGGTGAGGTGATAATCACTCGGTCCGCATGCGTCTCGCTGAGGATCCGCTCGAGCGCGCCGGGATCGCCAGTGATGATCCCGTCGACGTCGAGACCAGCTTGAGACAGCCAGCCCAGATGTACCGCGAGCCTGCCGGGATTCGGTTCGACAAGTCCCACCAGCTCCGCGTCGTCGCGGTGCTCGCCAGCCATCGCATCGAGATACATCTGGACGCGATGACCAGTTCCGACCACCACATAGCGCCGAGGGGAAGTCACAGAAATGCCTTTCGGGAATTGAAAAACGTGGGACCCCGCTATAGCGAGGTCCCACAGACGAGGTCACTTTCCGCCGGTTGTTGCGATGCCTCGTACCAAGAACCTCTGGCCGAACAGGAACACGAGGAACAGCGGAATCAAGGTGACGACTGACATAGCGAACATCGGGCCCCAGTTGCTGCCCTCCGTTGCTGACAGGAACGAGCGCAGCGCGACGGGGACGGTATAGGCATAGGGCTCGGTCAGGTAGATCAGCGGACTGAAGAAATCGCTCCAGGTCCAGATGAACGTGAAGATCGCCGTTGTGGCTATCGCCGGACCCATCAGCGGAAGCATGACCCTGCTAAAGATCTTCCAATGGCCACAACCGTCGATCCGAGCCGCCTCGTCTAGCTCTCTGGGAATGCCTCGGATGAACTGGACCATCAAGAAGACGAAGAACGCATCTGTTGCCAAGAACTTAGGCAAGATCAGTGGCACGAACGTGTTCACGAAGCCGAGCTTGTTGAAAATGATGTACTGCGGCACGATCACGACGTGGAAAGGCAGCATGATCGTCAACAGCATGATCGAGAACCACAATCCCCTCAGCCGGAACTTCAGCCGGGCGAATGCGTAGGCGGCCAACGTGCAGGCGAACAGGTTACCGGCGATGGCGCCGACCACCACAATGAAGGAGTTGATGATGTACTGGCCGAAGGGATAGGACAGTGCATACCAACCCTCGGTGTAGTTCTGGATGTATAGGTCGTTCAGCCAGAGGCCCGGAGTGCGGAAGATGATCTCGGTCGGCCTGAGGGAGCTGGCAACCATCCAGAGCAGTGGATAGATCATGATCAGACTGGCCGCAATCAGCACTATGTGCTTGATCACCGACCGGACGCGGTCCCGCCACGTGGGACCATGGTGAATCGCTTCTTGGGGAGCCGGCCCGGTCAGTCGCGCTGTTGTCTCGAGGGGAGTTGCCACCCCGCCCTCTGTCTGAAGATCAGTCACCGTAGAACACCCAATACTTTGAGAAGAAGAAGTTGATTGCGGTGAAGGCCGCAATGATCGCTACTAGCAGCCAGGCCATGGCAGCGGCATAACCCATCTGGAACTGTCCGAAGCCACGCTGGTACAGGTACACCGTGTAGAACAGCGTCGAGTCGGAAGGCCCGCCAGTTCCATTCGACACCACGAAGGCCTGCGTGAATGCCTGGAAGGCGTTGATGATCTGCAGCACGAGGTTGAAGAAGATGATCGGAGACAGTAGCGGTAGCGTGATCTTCCTGAACTGAGCCCAGTGGCTTGCGCCGTCGACCGACGCCGCCTCGTAGTACATTCCGGGGATCTGCCGCAGACCGGCCAAGAAGATCACCATTGGTGATCCGAACGTCCAAATGTGCAACAAGATGATGGTCCACAACGCGTACTTCGGATCGGCGATCCAGCTTGTCGTGGCTGGGATTCCGAACACCCTCAGGACTTGGTTCACCAGGCCGTCACTTTCGAACATCTGCCGCCAGATCAGTGCGATGGCCACCGAGGCGCCGAGCATCGACGGCAGATAAAAGACGGACCGATAGAACGCGAGGCCCTTCATCCCTTCATTCAGCAGCATTGCGATAGCCAAGGCCGCGATTAGTTGCAGCGGAACGCCGACGATCACGTAGATGAACGTCACCTTGAGCGATTGGTGCAGACGTGGATCGTCGAGCATTCGGGCGTAGTTCTCCAGGCCAATCCACCGAGGGGCCTGGATCAAGCTGTAGTTGGTAAACGACAGGTATAACGAGGCAATCAACGGCCCGGCCACAATTAGCACCAGGCCGATCAACCAGGGCAGTAGAAACAGGTAACCGGCCTTGTTGTCCCGCGCGGCCTCTTTAGCCCGGAGCCGCTTCTCTTCCGGCGATTTGGCCTTGACGCGACGGACGGTCGAGAGCTCGGAGATGGCGCTCATGGCTCAGACCTGCAGATTGGACTTGACCTCGTCCACAAACTTCTGCGCGGCCTCCGCGGTGCTCGCTTTGCCGAACAGCACGTCGCTCTCATACCGGAACATGATTTCCGCTAACTTGCCTCCGCCAGGTGGTGGAGCGATAGGCGTACTCGCCAGCTCGGGCTTGATATCGACGATGAATTTCGCGACCTGTTGTTGTGCGGGTGAGAGCTTGGGCTTGATGTACTCCTGCAGTTCGGCGTTCGGCGGGATCCCGCGCTCAGCCTTGTCGATGTCGACGGCCTCTTTGGTGTTCGCAAACCAGTTGATCCAGGCGACCGCGGCCTCTGGGTTCTTGGTCTTGGCCGACGCCGACCACAGCATGCTCGCCTTGTACCAGGCTTTGCGTTCGGTTGCCTTACCGGCCAGGCTCGGCGCGCGCAGCAGTTTAAGCGACTCTCCGGACGCGGCGTTGAGCGCTTCCAGCTGATTGGAGTTCTGGTACTGCATAGCTCCTCTCCCCAGCACGATGGCACTTTGGTCTATCGGCTTGCCACCGCCGGGGCTGCCTTCTTCGCTGATCTGCTGCGGCGTCCCAATGCCGCCCGCCTTTTGGAACTTCATCATGAGGTCGAACCAGGCTTGGGCGTCGGCTGGCTCAAACCCCACATCCTTTTCAGTGAACAGTTCCTTGCCGTTCTGGCGCAGGTAAGCGCCGAACATAGGGTCCCCGCCGAAAAGGTAGACCAGCCCGAACGGGATACCGGCCTTTTTGGCGACCTCGGCTGCCACGTCCGACAGCTGGTCCCAAGTCCAGGTTTTGTCATCGGGCATGTCCATCTTGGCCTTCTCGAAGATCTTCGGGTTGGCAACAATGACCGCGGTGTTGATGCCGGCGTTGACCCCGACCAGTTGGTCGTTGATCTTGCCCGACTCGACCGTGCCCTCGACGAACTTCGACGTGTCGGCGCCGTTCTTGCCAAGATCCAGAAGGGCGCCCCGGTTGCCATACTCAGAGATGTAGGCCATATCCATCTGAATGATGTCGGGGGCCTGACCGCCCGCTGTCTGGGTGGCCAACTTGTCCCAGTAACTTGCGAAGTCACCGGGCTGACCGTTGAGCGTTATGTTCGGGCTGGCCTGTTGGAACGCCTGGATCAAGGCCTCAGTGTTCTTGTTGCGCGTCGGGTTTCCCCACCAGGCTAGAGCCAGCGCGGTTTTGCCCCCCTGCTCTCCGCCACCCTGAGATCCACCACTTGGAGCCCCTGGGGCGCAAGCGCTCAGCCCCATCGTGGTGGCGGCAGCGGCTAGCCCGCCGGCGCCAATGAGAAACTGCCTTCGGTTCAAAGCCATCATTCTCCCTTTCTTGAATACGCGAAAGCGTTTTCGTGACAGAGCGTAAGCGTTTTCTTGGTAGCTGTCAATGTCAACGGTGCCAGATTTCTGAACCGTTACACGCAGGCTGTGGAGTTGCTAAGCCCTAGCTTTTGACTAGCTATACCCTCGCTGTCGAGTCCCTCACAACTAGCCGCGCCGTGACAAGACGTCGGCGCGGTCTGGCTGCAGATGGCTTGCGAAGCATGCTGAAGGCGATTTCGCCCATCTCGGTCAGCGGAACTGCCACTGTGGTCAAAGCCGGTGCAAGTGATTGCGCCACCTTGATGTCGTCGATTCCCATGACCGAGATGTCTTCAGGAACCCGCATACCGTGACGTCGCAGCTCCTGGAGTACGCCGATTGCCATCAGATCGCTGAGCGCCAGAATTGCGCTGGGACGGGTGGCCAGCTCGTCAATGCGGGCGGCGACTCGGGCCCCGCCCTCGAGTGTGAAATCGTCGTGCACCACCGTGGCTTGAATGCCGGCCTTTCGAAATACCGAACGAACGCCGGATAGACGATCAGCGATGGTGGTCAACTGCTCGGAGCCT
>Ga0111539_10000080_pt1 | contig 97114 bp, 79 predicted proteins | sample RhiMethybrSRZTD1_FD_79667 | JGI IMG/M metagenome (GOLD analysis project Ga0111539, IMG submission 79667) | Populus rhizosphere microbial communities from Tennessee, USA - Rhizosphere MetaG P. TD hybrid SRZTD1 (version 2) (version 2) | ecosystem: Host-associated > Plants > Roots > Rhizosphere >...
GTGATCGCGAGACCACCTTCGGCACAGTCGTGGGCCGATTTGATGATCCCATCGGCTGCGCCGTGGACGAGTACGTGCTGCAGTGCCGCTTCGCGCGCCAGATCGAGCATAGGCGGGACTCCACGGATGAGCCCATGCACCGTCTTGAGGTACTCGCTACCGCCCAGCTCATCGCGAGTCTCGCCGAGTAGAATCACCACGTCGCCAGCGGCACGGAACGCGCGGCGCACGACGGTGTCAGCGTCCTCGATGAGCCCGACTACGCCCAGGACAGGTGTCGGAAGGACGCCGTTGCCATCTGTCTCGTTGTACAGACTGACGTTGCCACCGGTGATCGGGATCCCAAGTGAGCGGCAGGCGTCGCCCATGCCGGCGACGGCACGGGCAAATTGCCACATGATTTCCGGCCGCTGCGGGTTAGCGAAGTTGAGACAGTTGGTCGCGCCAATCGGCGCCGCGCCAGCGCATGCAACATTGCGCGACGCCTCGGCGACGGCGAGCTGCGCACCGAGATACGGATCGAGATAGACGAAGCGGCCGTTGCAGTCCGCTGACAGCGCGAGCGCGCGTGTCGTGCCTTTCACCCTGACCACACCTGCGCCCATCCCGGGCAGCACCAGCGTGTTGGTCCGAACCATGTGGTCATACTGCGTGTAGACCCACCGCTTGCTGGCAATCGTCGGCGCCGCGAGCAGCCGCGCGAAGAGGTCGCGAGGCGAGCCAGGATTTCCGAGCGACGACAGGTTCAGCTCGCGTGCCTCGGCGAGATATGCCGGCTCGGCAGTCGGACGCCGATAGAGCGGCGCTTCGTCGGTCAAGGCGCGATTGGGAATATCGGCGACGACCGTACCATGGTCCTTGACGCGCATCCGGTTGTCGGTCGTGACCTCGCCAATCCGAACCGCATGGAGGTCCCACTTGTCGAAGATGCGCTCGACTTCGGCCTCGCGGCCCTGCTTCACCACGAGCAGCATGCGCTCCTGTGACTCGGAGAGCATGATCTCGTACGGAGTCATGCCGGTCTCTCGCTGCGGAACAAGCGCTACATCGATCTCGACCCCGGCGCCACCGCGCGCGCCCATCTCGCACGTCGAGCAGGTGAGACCCGCCGCGCCCATGTCCTGGATGCCGACGAGCGCATCGGTCTTCATGACCTCGAGACACGCTTCGAGGAGCAGCTTCTCCATGAACGGATCGCCGACCTGAACGGCCGGCCGCTTCTCTGCGGACTTATCGTCGAACTCCGCCGAGGCCATCGTCGCACCGTGGATGCCATCACGGCCGGTCTTCGCGCCGACGTAATACACAGCGTTGCCGGCGCCGGATGCGGTGCCCTTGATGATCTCGTCCGCGCGAGAGATACCCAGACAGAAGACGTTCACCAGCGGATTGCCGGTATAGCTTTCGTCGAAGGCGATCTCGCCGCCGACGGTGGGGATGCCGATGCTGTTGCCGTATCCGGCAATCCCGGCGACCACGCCTGCCATGGTTCGCCGCACCAGCGGTTCGTCGAGCGACCCGAATCGCAGTGAGTTGAGCAGTGCGATCGGCCGCGCTCCCATCGTGAAGATGTCGCGAATAATGCCGCCAACGCCGGTCGCCGCACCCTGATACGGCTCGATGAACGACGGATGGTTGTGTGACTCGATCTTGAAGACGGCGGCTAGACCGTCGCCGATGTCCACTGCGCCGGCGTTTTCCCCCGGGCCTTGCAGGACGCGCGGACCGCTGGTCGGCAGCGTCTTGAGGTGCACGCGCGAGCTCTTATAGCTGCAGTGCTCCGACCACATCACCGAAAAGATGCCGAGCTCGGTGAGCGTGGGCGTTCGGCCCATGATGTCGAGGATCCGCTGGTATTCCTCACGGGTCAGCCCGTGCCTCTCGAGAACAGCGTCGGTAATGGGCTCGGTCATTTCTCCAGAACGCTGACGGCAGCTGAAACGGTGGCCGGGGCGAGCGTGAGCGCTTTGAGCAGGGATTGAAACACCACGAGGCCATCGGCGCTGCCGACCGCCAGCTCGCACGCACGCTCAGGATGCGGCATCAATCCAACGACGTTGCGGGCCTCGTTGGTGATGCCGGCGATGTTGTTGATGGAGCCGTTCGGATTGGCGGCGTCCGTTTCCTCTCCAGCCGCCGTGACATAACGGAAGATCACTTGCCGATTGCGCTCGAGCCGGTCGATGACGTCGGCCTCCGCGTAGTAGTTGCCCTCGCCGTGAGCGATCGGAATCCGGAGAATCTGATGCGGTCTCGCAGCGGCGGTGAAAGGCGTGTCCGTGTGCTCCACCCTCACGTGCACATGCTCGCAGCGGAAGTGCAAACTGCGGTTGCGCAGCATCGCGCCAGGGAGAAGCCCGGCCTCGAGCAGAATCTGGAAGCCGTTGCAGATCCCGAGTACAGGACCACCAGCGGCGGCGAACGCCTTCACCGACTGCATGATCGGCGAGAACCGGGCGATGGCTCCGGTGCGCAGATAGTCGCCGTGCGCGAAGCCACCTGGCAGGATCACGACATCGGCGCCCTTGAGGCTGGTGTCCTTGTGCCAGATGAGTTCGGCATCCTCGCGCAGCACGTGCTTGGCGGCGTGATACGCGTCGTGATCACAGTTGGATCCAGGGAAGACCACGACCGCGAATTTCATGCGGTCACCTCGATTCGGTAGCTTTCGATGACCGGGTTGGCGAGGAGCTTGTCGGCGGCCTCCGACGCGAGCTGACGCGCTTCGTCGGTGTTGCGTGCGTCGATATCCAGCTCGAAGTACTTACCCTGCCTGACGTCCTTCACTGCCCCATACCCGAGCGTGTGGAGCGCTTCGGTCACAGTCGTACCTTGCGGATCGAACACGGACGGCTTGAGAGTCACGAAGACACGCGCGCGCATTAGACGGGTACCTCCTGAAACACTCGCTCGAAGACATGATCGACGTGCCGAAGCTGCGAATTCAGATCGAACGCATGCTCGATCTCGGCCGGATTGAGCACACGGCCGACGTCGGCATCCTCCAGGAGCAGCGTTTTGAAGTCGCGCTGCTCGTGAAAGGCGCGCATCGCGTTCCGCTGCACCCACTCGTAGGCCTGCTCCCTGGAGACGCCGCGCTGCGCGAGCTCAAGCAGCACTGTGCCCGAGAAGACCACGCCGCGCGAACGGTCAAGGTTCTCGCGCATGCGCTCGGGATACACGACCATTCCAGAGACGATGCGGGTGAACCGGCGCAGCATGTGATCGAGTGCGATGAAGCTGTCGGGGAAGATGACGCGTTCGACCGACGAATGCGAGATGTCGCGCTCATGCCAAAGCGCGTTGTTCTCGAACGCTGCGACCGCATTGCCACGCAGAAGCCGCGCGAGCCCGACGATTTGCTCGCAGCCGATCGGATTGCGTTTGTGCGGCATCGCCGACGAGCCCTTCTGGCCCTTGGCAAACGGCTCCTCGACCTCGCCGATCTCGGTCTTCTGAAGACCGCGGATCTCCAGCGCGAATTTCTCGAGCGACGAGGCCGTGATTGCCAACGCCGCTATCAGCTCCGCATGGCGATCGCGCTGAATGACTTGTGAAGCAACGGGCGCCGCCTCGAGGTCCAAGCTGCGACAGGCATCGGCCTCGACCTCGGGAGGAAGATGCGCGAACGTCCCGACCGCACCCGACAGTTTCCCGACCGCGATCACTTCGCGCGCGTGACGGACGCGCACGACGTCGCGCGCCAGCTCCGCGTACCACAAGGCGAGCTTCAGCCCAAACGTCATCGGCTCGGCGTGCACACCGTGCGTGCGGCCGATCATCGGCGTGCGACGATGCTCTTCGGCCCGAGTGTGCACGGCCCGCATCAGGCCGTCGAGGCCTTTGAGGATCAGATCGCAGGCCTCGCGCATCTGCAGCGCCTGTGCCGTGTCGATGACATCGGACGAGGTCATGCCGAAGTGCAGCCAGCGCGCCGACGGGCCGACGTGCTCGGCCACGGCCGTTGTAAAGGCGATGACGTCGTGTTGGGTGACTTGCTCGATGGCGTCGATGCGCGCGATGTCGAACGCACCCCGCTCGCGAATGTCCCGTGCAGCCTCAGCCGGCACGATGCCGGCTCGTGCCATCGCTTCGGCCGCAGCGATTTCCACCTGCAGCCAGGTTTGGTACTTGCGCTGTTCGCTCCAGATATGACCCATCTCAGGATGGGTGTACCGCTGGATCATCGATCCCGAAACCCTCCGCTAACCGAGCGCCAGCCTTTCTCGCGGTATCTGCAGGCCATTGACTGCACCGAGTACCGTAGCAGCCAGCGATCCATCGGCAAACAGATCGCGCGCGACGCGCTGGACGTCGTCAGCCGACACACGCTCGACGCCCTCTAGTGTCTCATCCAAACCGAACTGCCGATCGAAGTAAATCTCTTGACGGGCGAGATGCGACATCCGGCTGGATGTGCTCTCGAGATTCAACATCAGACTGCCTTTGAGGTGATCCTTCGCGCGGCGCAGCTCGGAATCCGGCAGCGGCTCGTCTTTCATGCGCCGCAGCTCGGCGATCACGACGTCAATCAGCTCGCTGACGGCGTCGTTGGCGCATCCGGCATACACCGTCATGGACCCGGCGTCCCGATACGCACTCAACCCGCTGAACACCGCATAGGCCAGGCCACGCTTTTCCCGCACATTCTGAAAGAGCCGAGAGCTCATTGACCCGCCGAGGACGGTGTTGAGCACGTAGCTCGAATAGCGGTCCTCATGATCCTGACGGTAACTGCTCGTCCCCAGGCACACATGACTCTGCTCGAGTTCCTTGTTTCGAATCAGTGTCGCCGGTACGACGCGTGGCGGCGCTTCGTTCACGGGAGCGCTCTGCGTAGGCAATCCGTCGAATGCCCGCATCACAAGCTCGCGGACCTGATCGTGCGCGATGTTTCCCACCGCGGCGACGATCAGATTGGGGGCGCAATAGGTGCTGGTGAAGTAGCGCCGAAGCCCGTCCTGGGTGAGCGATTCGACGGTCTCTTTCGTCCCGAGGATCGGCCGGCCCAGGGGATGCCCCTGCCAGAAGCTCTCGGTGAACAGCTCGTGAACGAGGTCGTCCGGGGTGTCCTCGACCATCTTGATCTCTTCGAGGACGACCTTCTTCTCGCGACCGATGTCCCCCTCGCTGAAGGCCGGATGCATGACGATGTCGGCAAGCACCTCGACGGCGAGCGGCAGATGCTCGTCGAGCACCTTGAAGTAGTAACTCGCGTATTCCTTGGCGGTGAACGCATCCATCTGACCGCCAATGGAGTCAATGGTCTGGGCGATGTCCTCGGCAGTGCGGGTATTGGTGCCCTTGAAGAGCATGTGCTCGACAAAGTGGGCGATGCCGCTCTGTTCCAGCGATTCGTGCCTCGAGCCCCTTGCGAGCCACACGCCGATGCTCACCGAACGCACGTGCGGCATCCGCTCCGTAAGGAGACGGAGACCATTCGGGAGCACGTCGCGAACAATCGCTGATTGAGACACGGGTGCGTTTTCGAGAACTGCAGCCGCCAGACCGCTCCCCGTCACTAGGTGCGGGCGCTCTCGGTCAGCCGCAAACTATTGACAGACAGGGAATTAGAAGAACGTGAGCATCATAACATGAAACGCTTTTGAAAACGAACTCGACCAGAGGACGTCCGGCCGAGCGGCATTCCTTGTTACAATCAACTGCTCGCATCTCGAAGAAAACGCGAGACATAGCATGAGTCCAGCCCCGCGTGACATCGCCGAGCTCGAGCCTGCCGAGCTCGAAAGCCTGCTTGCCGAAAGCGGGTGCGAGGCTTTCCACGCCCGCCAGATTTTCCGCTGGATCTACAGGTACGGTGTCACCGATTTCGGCCGGATGACAGACCTGTCGCGCACATTGCGTCTCCGCCTGCAGAACGATTTCGTCATCAACACCCCACGCATCGTCCGCGACGAGACCTCAACGGACGGCACGCGGAAGCTGGCGTTGGAGCTCGCCGACGGCCGGCGAATCGAATCAGTCTTCATTCCGGATACGCCGGCGATGACCTTCTGCATCTCCACGCAGGTCGGATGCGCGATGGGATGCGGGTTCTGTCTCACCGGAAAGATGGGACTGGTCCGCAATCTCACAGCCGGGGAAATCGCTGGCCAGGTGCGTGTGCTTGCGACGGCGACAGGTCTGCTCGAGCACCCGTTCAATATCGTGCTCATGGGGATGGGGGAGCCGCTGCACAACTACGAGCAGACCATGAAGGCGCTGCGGATGCTGCATAGCGAGCACGGTCTTGCCGTCTCGCCGCGACGCGTCACGCTTTCAACGGTCGGCATTGTTCCCGGCCTCGAACGTCTCGCGCGCGAGCCGCTGATGCCAAACCTCGCGATCTCGCTGCATGCGACGACCGATGCACAGCGCACCGCGCTCGTGCCGCCGAACACGCGCTATCCACTCGCGTCGATTCTCGAGACGTGCCGCCGGTTCCCGCTGAAGAAACGCAACCGCATTACCTTCGAGTACGTGATGTTGGCTGACGTGAACGACGGACCTGACGACGCTCGCCGTCTGGTCAAGATGCTGTCGGGAATCAAGTCGAAGGTCAATCTGATTCCGCTCAATCCGGCTCCCGGCATCGCCTACGATCGGCCGTCGGATGAGCGCGTAAACCGTTTCGCGCAGATCCTGGCTGACCGTCACATTACCGTGTCGGTCAGAAAGAGCCGCGGACGCGACATCCGCGCCGCCTGTGGTCAGCTGATCGTTGAAGGCGGCAGCAAGAAGACCGCCGCGCAGCAGATGGCGCTCTTACTCCGCTAGTCGATTCGCGCGTCGATCCACTGATTCCTCGGAAACGGCTGGCCGAGTCCGACTTTCAAATAGTTGTCGGTCACTGCCGACCGGCCGTCGTCAACCGTCAGGGCGCGACGCACGGTCCCCGCCTGCGAACGCCTGAATCGTGACGACATCTCGTGACCGATGAGGCGCAGTCGCTGCCCGCGATCGCGGATCGCCGCACCCTCGACCTTGCCGCCCATCGCGCTGGCTTCGGTGCCTGGACGATCCGAGTACGGGAACACGTGGAGGTGAGTGAGCGGCAGATCGCGGAGCAGCGACTCGGTCATCTCGAATTCCGCCGGCGTCTCGCCTGGAAAACCGACGATGAGATCGGATCCGATCGACGCATGCGGTATGCGGGAACGAATCCGTTCGACCAACCGCCGATATGCCACCGCCGTGTACGGACGCCGCATGCGGCGAAGCACCTCGTCTGCGCCGTGCTGAAGCGGCAAGTGAACGTGCGGTGCCAACCGCGGCGATTCGGCGACGAGATCGACGATCTCGTCTGTGCAGTCCATCGGCTCGAGTGAGCTGATGCGAAAGAGCACGTCTGCATCCCACTCGGCCAGACGCTGCACGAGTGTCGTCAACGTCGAGCCGTCGCCCAGGTCACGACCGTACGAGCCCAGGTGCACGCCGGTCACCACGATCTCCTTGTAGCCAGCGGCGACGACTTCGGTGATCTGCCGCACGATCTCAGACAGCGGGCGCGACCGGCTCGAACCTCGAGTGGTCGGAATGATGCAGTAGCTGCAGCGTTCCTCGCAGCCGGTCTGCACGCGTAGAGTGAAGGCCGTTCGACCGGCGACGCCGGGCTCGAGCGCACCGCAGGGGCCGTCGCCATCGCCATAGCGCGTGGACGTGGAAATCGACGCGCGCAGGCTGGATTCGATCGCGCCGAGCAGATCGTCCTTGATCTGGTTCGAGATCACGTGAGTGACGTTGGGCAGATCGCGCAGCTCGCCCGGACGTCGCGTCGCATAACAGCCCGTGACCACGACCTCCACATCGGGGTTGCTGCGCGCGATGCGCCGGATCGTTTGACGAGCACCTTGATCAGCGGTGGCCGTCACCGAACACGTGTTCACGATGACGAGATCAGCCTCGTGGGGCGCCGCGGCGATTGCACCACGCGCGCGCAGCGATCCTTCAATGGCGAGAGAATCAGCCTGATTCACACGGCAGCCGAACGTGATGACTGCGTACTTCACTTACAGCGCCTTCCGCCCGATGTCTCGTCGATACTGCATTCCCTCGAAGTGAATGCGAGCCGCTGCGGCATACGCCGAGTCGATCGCATCCCGATAAGTCGTACTACGGCCAACCACCGTGAGCACGCGACCGCCCGAAGTGACGAGACGGCCATCGTGCTTCGCGGTGCCGGCGTGGAACACGATCGATCCCGGTACTTCACTGGCCGGCTCGATGCCGTCGATCGCCTTTCCTGTCTCGGGCGCGTCGGGATAACCGCCTGCGGCGAGCACCACGCCGACGTGCGGCTCGCGTCGAAATCGCGCCGGCCGCGATGGCAGTGCACCGGTCGCCGCCTCGCCAAGGAGCCACGCGAGATCCTCATCGAGCATCGGCAGTACGACCTGAGCCTCAGGGTCGCCGAACCGCACGTTGAACTCGATGACCTTTGGCCCATCGGCGGTGAGCATGAGACCGACGTACAAGAACCCGCGATAGGGATACCCTTCGTGTTCCATTCCCGCAAGCACCGGCGACACGATCTCGTCGCACACGCGACGACTCATCTCTGCGGTGATCAGCGGACTTGGCGCGAACGCGCCCATCCCTCCGGTGTTTGGCCCGCGGTCCTCGTCGAAGATTCGCTTGTGGTCTTGTGCGGAGCCAAGCTGCACGAAGTTGGTTCCGTCGGCGAGCACGAAGTACGACGCTTCCTGACCGGTCAGAAACTCTTCGAGCACGATCCGATCACCAGCATCACCAAAGCGGCGATCGACCATCATGGCGGTCACGACGGATTCGGCTGTGGCCGCGTCTTCGGCGATGACCACGCCTTTGCCGGCGGCGAGGCCGTCGGCCTTCAGGACCAACGGGAACGTGAACTCACCGCGGCGAATGAGCGCCAACGCCGCATCGGCCGACTCGCAGACGCGGAACGCGGCGGTCGGGACGCGATGTCGCGCCATGAAATCCTTGGCGAACGCCTTGCTCCATTCGAGGGCCGCTGCCGCTTTTGTGGGGCCGACGATGGCGCGGCCTGCTGCGGCGAAGGCATCGACAACGCCGCGACTTAACGGCAGCTCCGGCCCGACGACCGTCAGATCGACCTCCTGACTTTCGGCCAGCGCCAGCAACCCCGAAGGGTCGCTGACGTCGGCGGGCAAACAGCGTGCAACCGACGCGATCCCTGGGTTCCCGGGTGCACAAATCACAGCGTCAACTTCCGGTTCTCTGGAGAGTTTCCAGGCGAGCGCGTGCTCTCGCGCGCCGCTGCCGATGACGAGGATTTTCATGGGTTCAGGCTAACCGGCTGCCTGGCAATGGGTTGCACGTCACCGATCCGGATCCCTACGGGCGATGGGGGACCGAATGACATGGACAAGACTTGTGCAGATCTCTCGGCGCGGCACACGACTATTTCGTTGACGTAGGGCCGTGTTGCGCCTAGAATCCGCGCCTGCCTGTGATAGCCTAGCATATTCGCCACTTTTCAAAAGGTCATTACAGGTAGCCACCAACGGGGTGAGGGGGTGTTTTAGGGCGTGGCTGAAGTCAAGATTCAGGAAGGCGAGTCGATCGAAAGCGCTCTCCGCCGCTTCAAGCGCAAGGTTCAGCAGGAAGACATCATCAAGGACATCAAGAAGCATTCTTTCTACTTGAAGCCCGGCGATAAGCGACGGGCGAAGCAAGCGCTGGCGCGAAAGCGAAACCGGAAGAAGCTCCGCAGGGAAACGGAGTAACTGACGGGTGACGATCGAGGAGCACGAGGTGGCGACCGATGGAGTTCCAAGACAAGACCCTGAGGTGCGTGGATTGCGGCTCTGAGTTCATCTGGACGGCGGGGGAGCAGTTATTTTTCGCCGACAAGCAGTTCAAGAACGAGCCGAAACGCTGCAAGACATGCAAGGCCAAGCGGGCCAACCGGGCAAGTGCCGGGCCCGCACCGGTCAGGGACCGGGTCGAGACGCAGACCCAATGCTCCGCATGCGGAAAGGACACGACCGTGCCTTTCCGGCCGACGCAGGGTCGTCCGGTATTCTGCAAGGAGTGCTTCCAGCAGCGGAAGTTCGCGGGTGCTGGGGGCGTCTGAGCAGGTCCTTCCTCGGAACTCTTCAGGTCGCTGCGACGGCAGTTTTCACCGCCGGAACGCTCTGTCCGGCGGAAGCTTATGTGCGGGGCCAGACATCAGTCTGGCCCCCTACGTGTCTGTGCTAGAATTCCGGCTTTTACGGGCCTGAGCTCATTCGAGGACCTATGCAGATCGAGGAACGATCCGCCGGCGACGTCACTATCTTGGACTTGAAGGGCAAAATGACCCTCGGTGAGGGTGACGAAGCCCTCAAGGACAAGATCAACAGTCTGGTGCTGCAGGGCCACAAGAAGCTCGTCCTGAACCTCGCCGACGTGCCCTACATCGACAGCGCCGGTCTGGGAGAGATCGTCCGCACGTTCACGACCGTCAGCCGCCAGGGTGGAAGCCTGAAGCTGCTCAGTCTGACGAAGCGGATCACGGATCTCCTGGCCATCACCAAGCTGCTGACGGTGTTCGAGACGCACGACAACGAGGCGGACGCCATTCGCAGCTTCCAGTCGACCAACGTGTAGCGCTGCCGCAGATTCGCGCTCGTGATAGCGCGTCCTTCGCCGTCGCCCGCCGCTCCTCAGACCCACGCGGTGAATTCCACGCTCGAGAGTGACACGACGCGCGTGTCCACGTTCCGGCTGCTTCTGACCTCTCTGCGACCGGAGCAATGGACCAAGAACCTGTTTGTGTTCGCCGGCGTGCTGTTCGGCGGGCACCTGCTCGACATACAGGCGATGGTGCGCGCGCTCGCGGCTTTCGCGGTGTTCTGCGCGCTCTCTGGCGTCGTCTACATTTTCAACGACCTGGCCGATCGGTCCGGCGATCAGCGCCATCCACTGAAGCGGCTCAGACCTATCGCGTCAGGACGCCTGTCGCCGACCAAGGCGCTCGTCGCCGCCATCGTGCTCGGTCTTGCGGCACTCGCCGCCGCGGTCCTACTGTCGCCGATGTTCGCGCTGCTGGCCGCTAGTTACGTCGTGTTGCTGGTGGCGTACTCACTGGCCCTGAAACATCTGGTGATCATCGACGCCCTTACCATTGCCGCCGGGTTCGTGCTTCGCGCGGCCGCTGGAGCCGTCGCCGTGTTCGTCCCCATCAGTCATTGGCTGCTCGTCTGCACCACGCTCCTGGCACTGTTTCTCGTACTCAGTAAGCGCCGCCACGAATTGACGCTGCTGGCCGATGCCGCCACCACGCACAGGCCGATTCTCGAGGAATACAGCCCATATCTGCTCGACCAGATGATCGCGGTCGTGACGGCGTCCACGCTGGTCGCCTACAGCGTGTATTCGACCAGCGCCGAAACAGCCGAGCGTCTGAGGACGACGCGCCTGGGCCTGACTATTCCGTTTGTGCTCTACGGCATCTTCCGGTATCTGTACTTGGTGCACCAGAAACGAGCCGGTGGAAGTCCGGCGGACCTGCTGTTGACCGACCGTCCGCTGCTGGCCTGTGTTGGGCTCTGGGCCCTATGCGTGGCGTTGATTCTCTATTCCCCGCTGGGCCGCTGAATGCCGACCACGATCGAATCGCCAGAACCCCTCACCACATCCCGTCCTCCCGACACCGCGCGGGTGGCTGTCGTTCGGACGCGCCCCGAGACGGTCATCGAGGACTACGGGCGTGTGATGGAGCTGGCGGGCTACCGGCGCACGCTCGCGCGCGACACCGATACGCTGCTCAAACTGAACCTGTCGTGGACGAAGTACTTCCCGTCCTGCTCATCGCAGCCCTGGCAGGTGGACGGCGTGCTGACCACCATGCTGCGCGACGGCTTTCCGCGTCACCGGCTGATCCCGATCGAGAACAAGACCGTTGTGACCAGTCCTCGCGAAGGATGCCGGAACAACCGGTGGGAACCCGTACTCGCGAGACACGGCGTCACGTTCACACCGCTCCCAGACGTAGAGTGGCGTGTCTACCGATTCAAGAGTCCGCTGCTGAAGCTGAACGAGATCTTCCCCGACGGCATCCAGATCCCGGCGATGTATCCAGGCCGTCAGATCCTCCATCTGCCGACGGTGAAGACACACGGCCATGCCGTGATGACCGGATCGGTGAAGAACTCATTCGGCGGTCTGTTGAAAGAGGTCCGGCACTACGCGCATAAGTACATGCACGAAGTGCTCGTGGACCTGCTCTACATGCAGCGAGAACTGCACCCCTCCGTGTTCACGGTGATGGACGGAACGGTTGCCGGCGATGGTGCCGGGCCACGCACGATGATCCCGCGGGTCAAGAATCTGATTCTCGCCGCCGCGGACTCAGTGGCGATCGATGCGATCGCCGCGCGTCTCATGGGATTCGACCCGTTGTCGATTCCGTTCCTCCGGATGGCCCATGAACGCGGACTCGGAATCGCAGATCCTCGTCAGATCGAGCTCGTCGGCGACGATGTCTCGCAGGAGAACTTCGGCTTCACAACCCGAAAGTCGCTGGTAATCTGGGGCGATCAGATGATTCGCAAAGGGTTCCTTCGTCCGCTCGAACGAATCCTCCTGCATTCGCCGCTGATGGTGTGGGCGCCGATGGCCTCGAACGCCTACCACGATCTGATGTGGTATCCGACGATCGGTTTGTCGCGGATTCGAGAGTTCAACCAAACAGAGTGGGGGAAGCTGTTTCAGACATATTAATGGTCTAGGAGCGATGGCAGATCAGAATCCACAGCACGGCCGCCGCCAGCACTTTCATCGGGGGCGACGCCCGGATCGACGCGGCGACCAGCGGCGCGGACCCGGACCGGCGCAGTCCCAGGAGCAAGCCGTCCGCGAGCACCGCGAGCACGTCGATGTCGAGCAGATCATGCGCGAGATCCGATCGCGCATCTCGCAGCGCCACGGCATCGAGCTGACGACGCAGCAGATCCAGGAACTCGCGGCGCGACGCCTCGAAGCGATCCTGGACCCTCGCACCGTCAAGCCATCGCTGCTCGAGCAGATTCGCCGCAGCACTTCCACACCCGTCGATGCGCCGGCAACGCCCGAGGCGACGTACACCTTCGAAGACACGACGATCTACGAGACGCATCGCGGGGCGCTCAGATTCTTCCGGCGGTTGCTGAATCCGCTCCTCAAGTTGTTTTTCAACCCCAATCCGATCAGCTCGGCGCTCAGCGCGCAGGCCAAATTGAACCAGGCCGCCGCCTTACGCGAGGCGGAGAGGGACCGCCGTCAAGCGGAATGGAACGCGCTCCACTACGAAATACTGCAGCGGCTCGTGCTGGAGATCGCACGAACCAGCATCGACGCGCAGCAACTGTCGATGCGAGTTGAGGCCTTGTCGGCCAAGGTGGAATTCGCCGAACGACGGGCCCGGAGCATCGAAGGAACGTTGCAGCAAGTGCGACCGGCTCCTCGTCACGAAAGCGGGCCGCAGCCGCCTCAGATTCAACAGCCACCGCGCGACTCCGCTTCAGCCGAGGCCACCACGTCGCCAGGAGCTCCGGAAAGCGCCCCGAGCGAGGGCGGTCGCCGGCGACGCCGCCGGCGTCGTGGCCGTCGTCCGCAAGGCTTCACCCCCGAGGGAGCTCCGATGGGAGTGGCGCCCGGTGCGGCTGTCACGGAAGCGCGTGGCCCGGAAGGTGGAGACGCGCCCGACGTCGATGACGTGGATGACGAGGACGGCGGCCCGGACAACGGCGATGAGACCGACGCGTTCGACGCGGCCCCCTCGGCCGACGCGGAGGCGGCGCCTGTTCAATCCGAAGTCGTCGCGAGCGCGGTCGAGGAGATTCGATCTGAGGAAGCACCAGTCCACTCAGAGCCTGTCCCGTCGGCGGCTGACACGTCGGCCGACACGCAGACCGAGCCGCCGGCAGCTGAAGTTCCCGAGTCGTCGCGGCCTCCCGACCCCTTTGGCGACTGACGAGCGATGAAGCTCGTGTTCGTCGTGCAGCGCTATGGCGCCGAGATCAACGGCGGCGGCGAGCTGCACGCGCGCTACGTCGCGGAACGCCTGGCGGCGCACGCCGACGTACGAGTGCTCACCACGTGCGCGCGCGATTACGTGACCTGGCGGAACGAATGGCCGCCTGGAGAAGATCGCGTCAACGGCATCCCTGTCGAACGGTTCGCTGTCGCACACGAACGCAACCTGATCGATTTTCGCGAACGGTCTGACCGCATCTTTCGCGATCCGCATTCGGTGCAGGAGGAGTTCCGTTGGCTCGACAGCCAGGGGCCGACGAGTCCAACGTTGATCAAGCGTCTTGCTCGTGTTGCAGACGAGTGCGACTTCGTGGTGCTCTTCAGCATCCGCTATGGCCCGGCGTTTTACGGGGCTCGGTTTGCCGCGTCAAAAGCCGTACTCGTGCCAACCGCAGAACGCGAGGCGTCCCTGGGGTTGAGCATCCTCCAGCCCGTGTTCCGCGGCGTGCGCGCGATCATGTACAACACCTTCGAAGAGCGCGCGATGATCACGGCCTTGTCATCCAATGAACACGTGCCCGGCGTTGTTGTCGGTGTGGGATCTCAGATCCCGGACACGGTGGATGTCGAGCGCGCGCGCCGCACGTTCGGGTTGGACAATCCCTACATCATCTACGTGGGCCGCATCGATTCGAACAAGGGCTGCGCCGATCTGTTCCGGCACTTCACGGAGTACACGGACGGGGCCAGCCGGCCCCTCGATCTGGTGTTGATCGGCACGCCGGTGCTGCCAATCCCATCGCATCCCCGCATCAAGCACCTGGGATTCGTTGCGGATCGGGACAAGTTCGATGCGATTGCCGGTGCGGAGCTCCTCGTGATGCCGTCGCCGTATGAGAGCCTCTCGATGGTCGCCCTCGAGGCATGGGCTCTCGGCCGACCGGTCCTCGCATCGGCGCGATGTGACGTCCTGGTTGGTCAGTGTGTGCGCAGCAACGCTGGGTTGTACTATGAGGACGCGCGGGAATTCGCCGCGGCGCTCGACCGGATTCTTGCCGATCCCGCGCTGGCCGCCACACTCGGCCGAAACGGTCGCGCCTTTTATGCCCGGCACTACAGCTGGCCGGTGATTGAGCGCAAGTATTTGGACATGTTCGAGCAGCTTCGAGGGGAGCCCGCCGAGTACGGTATGGAGCCGATTCCAGGTTGGCTCGCGCGGCGCACGACGACGGTCCCACCGGCGGCGGTCGTTGTGAACGCGTTGCCAACAGGACCGGTCGTCGGGACCGAACGATCGGAGAGCCGGTGAAATTCGCCTTCATCACGCCACGCTACGGTGCCGACATCGGCACGGGCGTCGAGCACGCGTGCCGGTTGATTGCCGAGCACGTCTGCGAACGCCACGACGTTGACGTGCTGACGACGTGCGCGCGGGATCACCGCACGTGGAAGAACGAGTACTCGGAGGGATCGGATCGCGTCAGGGGCGTGCTCGTGCGCCGCTTCGGCTCCAGCGGCGTGCCCGACCATATCGGCTTCGATGCGCTGACACAGCGGTTGCAGACGTCGCCGCGATCGCGCCCCGAAGAGCTCGAGTGGGTCCGATTGCACGGTCCCTGGTCGCCGGGATTGATCGAGTACATCAAACGCGCCAATCGCTCTTACGACGTGATCGTGTTCTTCGGTCTGTGGCATCCGCTCACGGTGCAGGGGCTGGAGGTCGCTCCTGACCGCAGCGTGCTCTTTCCGTATCTGCAGTTGCAGCCGGGACTGCGTTTCGGGCTGTGGCCTGACATCGTGCGATCGGCGCGCGGCCTCGGCTTCTTCTCAGAGTCCGAACGACGTCTGCTGCACGCCTACGTCGGGGTCCGGCATCCCTGTGAAGAAGTCGTCGGTATCGGGGTCGATCCGCCGCCACAGCAGTCGTATCCGCGGCACCAGCAGGATCCGAATGACGTGATCGTCGAAGACGACGCCGACGCCGATGACGACGCGGAGGCCGCGGAGTACCTCGATGGCCGCGGTGTACCGTTCAAACGCCGGCATCGCCTCTACGGCAGGTTCGCGCTGTACGGGGGGCGCGTCGAGTCAGACAACGGCTGCGAGGAGATGTTCGAGTACTTCGACACCTACGCCTCCTCGGACACCGAGGCCACGCTCGTCCTTATGGGCCTCAAGATGATGAAGGTGCCGGAGGAGCCGTACTTGCGACTTGCCGGCGTCATACCGGATCGAGATCGGATGACGGCGTTCGAGGCTGCCGATGTCACGATCGCGCCGGCGTCAGACGATCTGCTGGCGCAGCCACTGCTCGAAAGCCTGGCCGTCGGCACGCCGGTGCTGGCCAGCGCCAGAAACCGCGCCGCCGTCGAGCACTGTCGCCGCGCCGGCGCCGGGCTGTACTATGCGAACCGCGAGGAATTCGTCGGCGCGCTGACCTTGCTGACGAAGAACACGAATCTCAGGGAGAAGCTGGGCGCAAACGGCCGCGCCTACATCCGCAGCCATCACCGCTGGGACGGCGTGCTGGGCCGGTTCGATCGGCTGATCTCTCGAGCCCGACCCCGCTAACTCAGCGCAGATTAGTCCCGTGTCAGCTCGGCGGCCGGAAACGGTCTCGACCTCGAGGCGGTAGGCGACTCATCGGCGCCTGCCTTCTTGCGACGCGTGCCGATCTCGTGTCGTTTGATCATCTCGTTCAACGTCGTCGGCTTGATCCGCAGAAGCTCGGCGGCCTTCTTCTGTACACCGCCTGCGGCTTCCAGCGTCGATTCGATCAGCCGCCGCTCGACATTGGTGATCACGTCCTTGAAGGAGATGCCTTCCGGCGGCACGACGAACCGCGGGATGTGGAAGGCCGGCGCTGAGCGCACGTGATCGGGGATGAGATCCGGCCCAATGCGCGAACCTGAGCCCAGGACGACGGCTCGCTCCATCACGTTCTCGAGCTCGCGCACGTTGCCGGGCCAGTCGTACTCCATCATGAGGTCGAGCGCGTCTGCGGTGAGCTCCATGTCGCGCTTGTTGTTCTCAGCGCCGTACTTCTCGAGGAAATGCTGCGACAGGTACGGGATATCGTCCTTGCGCTCGCGCAACGGCGGCAGAAAGATACTGATGACGTGGAGGCGATAGTACAGGTCCTCGCGGAACCGCCCTTCCTCGACCATCTGGCGAAGATCGCAATTGGTGGCCGCGATGATCCGGACATCCACCTTGATCGTCTCCATGCCACCGAGGCGCATGAACTCGCGCTCCTGCATGACGCGCAGCAGCTTGGCTTGCGTGTCGGACGGAATGTTCCCGATCTCGTCGAAGAAGATGCTGCCCTTGTCAGCCAGATCGCACAGCCCCTTCTTGGGATAGATCGCGCCGGTGAAGGCGCCCTTGACGTGGCCGAAGAGCGTCGACTCCAGCAAATCGGGCGGGAGATTTCCGGAGTTGACCGTGACAAAGGCGCGGTCGGCGCGGGGAGAATTCGAGTGGATGGCGCGAGCGACGAGCTCCTTGCCGGTTCCGCTTTCTCCCGTGATGAGAATCGTTGACCGGCTGGGCGCGGCCTGGATGATGAGGTCGAAGACCTGCTTCATCCGCGGACTCCGCCCGATGATTCCGGCGAAGCGCTGATACTGCGCCTGCAGACTCTGACGCAGCGCGGCATTCTCCGCCATCAGCTGCCGCCGCTCGACCGCGTTGTGCACCACGACGAGCACTTCATCGTTCTTGAACGGCTTGGTGATGTAGTCGAAGGCACCGCGCTTCATCGCGGTGATGGCGGTCTCGACCGAGGCATAGGCCGTCACCATCAGCACGGGCAGATCGTCATCGTGCTTCTGGAGCTCGTCGAGCAGCGTGAGCCCGTCCATTCCGGGCATCATCACATCGACGATGACGGCATCGAATGGAAACGAACGGGCCAGCTCGAGCCCTTCCTCGCCGCTCGCGGCCAGTCGGACGTGATACCCATCGCGCGACAACAGCGCTTCGAGGATCTCACGCATGATTTCTTCGTCGTCTACAACCAGAATGGAGCCATTGCGCCGCATAACACCCGACCTCACTGACTCTGTGTGGCGAATACAGGCCGCTCGGCCTGCACCGCGGGGAACGACAGAATGAATTTCGTACCCTGTCCCATGACGCTTTCGCAGTCGATGCCGCCGTCGTGCTCGCGCACGATGCCGTAGGTGATCGACAGGCCAAGGCCGGTACCCTGGCCGATGGCCTTCGTCGTGAAGAACGGGTCGTAGATACGCGCCAGGTACTCGCTCGGAATACCAGAGCCCGTGTCGGACACTTCCGCAACCACTTTACCCGACTCGGTTCGCGTGCTGACCGACAACCATCCTCCTTTAGGCATGGCGTCGCGGGCGTTCAAGAAGAGGTTCAGGAACACTTGCTGCAGCTTGTGCTCCTGGCCGAGAACCATCGCCGGCGTTTCCCCGAGGTCCCGCCGCACTCGGATGCGATGCGTCTCGAACTGATGCTCGAGGAGCGCGATCACGTCGGTGATGATGATATTGACGTCGATGAGCGACCGCTCGGCGGACGCCGGTCGCGAGAGCGTCAGCAGCCCGTTCACAATCTTGGCGGCGCGGAACGTCTGCCGCTCGATCTTCTCGAGCAGGCGCGTCCGCGGATCCCGTGGATCGGCGCCCTCGAGCAGCATCTGGGTGAAGCTCGAGATACCCGTCAAGGGCGTATTGACCTCGTGCGCCACACCAGCCGCGAGCAAGCCAATCGAGGCCATCTTTTCCGAGATCCTGAGCTGCTCCTCGAGCTGCACCCTCTCGGTGATGTCCTCGACGATGACGATCGTGCCGACCGGCGAATCACTGGCCTCGTCGGCCTTACGCAGCGGGATCACCGCCGCGTTGACGATCAGCGTGTCCCCTTCCCGAGGTCCGCGCGCGTCGAGCGGAATGCGCGACAGCATCGCGCCGGCAGGCGTGTCGCGTCGGGCGGCGCGAATGGCCTCGACGAACTGGGCGTCGAACAATTCCTCGAACGCATGGCCGTTCGCCTCGTCGTGCGACATGCCATAGAGCGCCGCCAGCGCCGAGTTCCACCGAACCACACGATCGTTCAAATCGACGACGAGCAGGCCATCGTCGAGCGACTCGAGGATGTTCTCGTTGAAGGCGCGCATGCGGTCGATCTCCACGGCCTTCAGGTGGAGCTGACGATAGAGCCGCGCGTTCTCGAGCGCCGTCGCGATCTGCCCGGCGACGGCGGCAAGCAACGCCATGTCCTCGCTGCTGAGGGGCTCACCGCTGTTCTTGCGGCCGAGCGCGAGCACCGCAATCGTGCCGTCCTTCGCCACGCACGGCACGAAGTAGTACAGCCCGGCATCGCGCCAGAACTCGATCTCCTCGACCGCGAATCGGCCAACGGCTGTCGGATCGTCGAGTGTGACGTTGTGCCCGTCCACAAGGCGGCTGCCAATCGCCGACCGTTTCGGTAATGCCGGAGGATGACTGCCACCGAACCCCGACGCCCACATCGAACCGAAGTGCGGCGTCACCTCGTCTTCGAGCAGGAGCGCCATCCGATCGACGAGCAGCGTTTCGACAACACGCGAGACGAGACGTTCGGCGAGGCGGTTCAGATCGAGGTCGCTATTGAGATCGCGGGCGAACCCGAGCAGCGCGCGACGATAGTCGTAGCGATCGCGGTAGAACGCACGATCGAGCAGGTTCTGCACGAACGTCTTGACGGGCGGCGTCAACAGCACCGCGACAAGCGTCGCCAGGAATGCCAGCACCCATTGATTCGCCGCATTGCCTCTGAGGAATACGCGCTCGACGCCTTCGAGCAGCACGCCGTAGATCAGCACCATCGCCGCCAGCGCCGCCGCGAACACCATCGCGCGCTTGACGATGACTTCGACGTCGAGCAGACGGTAGCGCACGATCGCCGAGGCATAGGCCAGCGGGATCAGACTGAGCGGAATAACCGAGAACTCCATCGGCAGCGATGGCTGGACGCCGAGCGCGTACGGCAAGGCGTAACCCATTGCGAACGCGCCAGCGCCGAGCGCAGTGCCCCAGGCGATCCAGCGTAATTGCCGCCGCGCGGTGATGGTGCTGACCTGTGAGAGCGCGCGGATCAGGAATCCCAGTCCGCCGATCAGACAAATTGCCAGATAGAAGAACTCGAGGCGTTCCAGGATGGTGATCGTTCGGACAAAGCTCGCCGCATCGTTCGCACTCTGCTCGACGGCCGCAACGCGGGCCAGGCCGAGCACAACCGCTGGCGCGTACGCCACGACGGCCAGCGCATACCCAATGGCCCCGCCGCTCCACCGCCGCGGCCGCTCGGGAAACACCATCGTGAAATGCAGGAAGAGCGGCGGCAACGCGAGGATCGAGATCGCGTCGGCCCAATAGAACACCCAGTCGAGCGGATCCAAGCGGCCGCTGAAGGAGAACGTGAACACACCGAAGAACGCCACCGCGAGCCAGAAGAAGTGCAGTGTTGCTGGATCACGCGGACGCCGCAGCCTGACAGCACCGCCCACAAGCAAGGTGAAGATGCCGACCGCAGCCAGGACGAAATAGAGCGCGCCGGCACCGGTCGGAACGGGCGCGAGCCGGACGTCGAGGACTTCACGAGTGCCGAGCCGCAGCGTCGTGTAGCGCAGTGAGCGGCCGCTCCGAGAGGCATGCAGAACCGCGACGACGTCCCCGACTTCCTGTACCGGCCGATCGTCGATGGCCAGCAAGAGATCGCCGCGGCGAACACCAACGGTCGCCGCTGGGCTACCCGCCGCCACCTCCGCCGCGACGATGCCCTCGGCCTGCTGCCGCCACAGGACACCGTCTTCGACCTCCCGCCAGGTGGCACGCGCCGCAATGTTGGCCGCACCAAGGCTCAGGAGTCCCGCGACCACGACCAGCGGAAGCGCCGGGCGTGACCATCGGCTCCAGACGGTCAGAAGCCTCGCCGGAATCCAATGACTAGAACGTGTCATCCAATCAAATGGAGTCGAAAACAGCGCCAAAAATTGGGGAGCCCCTGCTCCCCCTTGTATTCCCGTCGCTCGCCGCGCGGAGCCGAACCGCGTCGCCCCGCCGACTATCGACAGTCAGCTAGAAACGTACCGTCACGCCGCCAAGCACGCGCTTCGGCGGACGCACCACAAACAGCTCGTCGTAGACCGACGTGTCAGCCCAGTCTTCCTTGAACAGATTGCTCACCGCGACAAGCATCTCCCACTGGGCGTTGCTGAAATTCAGGAACGGCAGCGATTGATTCACCTGCACGTCGAAGCGCGTATTCGTGCCCGACACCGCGCCCAGCGCGCGCGCCGAATCAAACGCCGCGTTCATCTTGTAGATCACAAACAGTCGTGTTGCCGTGGGCGTCACCACGCTCTCGACGGTGGCCGTCACGTCGTGCACCCGATCGTCTCGGCGAAGCACTGAAGGCACTCGTGCGTTCAGGACCTCACGATCGCCCGACCAGCGCCGCCACTCCGTGTTGGCCTGCGTGTAATCGACCGCCGCTCGAACGTGGTCGCCTACCACTCTGCTGACGCTGACGCCCCAGCCCATCGCATCGAAGTCACCGGCAGAGCCGACCTGATAGTGACCGATGCCGGCCGGCACGTCGGCAACCGCGACTCCGAACAACGTGACGACCTGATCCTCGACGCGCTGACGGAACGCTCGCACACCAACCAGAATGCTGCCAGGCCACGCGCGTTCGACCGCCAACTCCATCTGGTCGTGCCGCTCCGGTTGAAACGCGGCGTGCGCCACGTGCGCGAACGTCCGCTGCGGCGGAAGCCACGGGCCAATCGACGGCGGCAAGAACTCCTCCGCGCCTGGTGCCACCTCGCGATGTGAGGCGGTCGCGCGGAACGTCAGGCTGTCGCGCGACGAGGGCTTGATGGCGACACTGGCGCGCGGACTCCACAACCCACGGTCGGCCAGGTAGTCATAGCGCGCGTACTTCGCGCCGTAGCCGACGCGCACGCTCGGCGCGATCGTCCACGTGTCGAAGGCATACAGCGAGCCGACGTTGCGGCTGGTGTCTCGCATCGCGGCGAGCGCGTCACCGTTGCCGCCGAGATACTGCTGCATGGCGTACGACACGCCCGTCTCATAGGCGTGGCCGGCCTGCGCATGCCGCACGTACGATCCCGCGAGAATCCACGAGGCAACATCGCCCTGTGTGATGCTGCCGCGCATCGTCCAATCGCCTGCCGTTCCCGGCGACTCGAGCGCCACGTACGCGACGCTTCGCGGCACATCGATATTCATCGAGAACAGGTCCTGCGGCCGATCGAACGAGGTCGTCGTGATCAGGTTGAACGTGCCGCTCAGCGACAAGTCGTCGAACAACGACGACGCCAGGCGTGCGGAATGACCAACCGCTCGGCTCAATCCGGAAAGTGAGTCGCCGAACAACGACGTGTCGTCGTCATACGCGATCGCCTCGCTCGCGTCTTTGAGCACGCTGCGTTTCAGGTGTCGCAGTCTCCATGCGACTTCATCATGTCCGTGCTCGGGCTCCGCGGGCTGCGCGGGAGGCTCTTCGACCGGGACGACCGATGCGGCGACCACCGCCGGCGAATTGGCGTCGGTGCGCCGCGCCAAGGCGATCGTCGTCGCGCTCTTCGCGTCGGGCGTCACTTGAACGAGGCGGCCGCGCGCGGGGAGATACTGCTGCAGATGCGCGCGAACGAGATACGGACCCGCCGGCAGATTGCGGAACGTGAAGCGTCCGTCGGGACCGGATACGGCAAAGACCGACGTCGAGCCAACGGCCGAGACAACGGCCCCGGCGATCGGCTGCCCGTCTTCGTCTTGAACGATGCCGCGAAGCTCACCCTGTCGAAGAGCCGAGCCGATGGCCGGACTCGATGAGGCTTGCGGTCGCGGAGCGAGCTGGGCGTGGGCAGACGGGGCGATCGCGGCGCATATCAATACGCCAACGCAACACCACGAGCGGTTCCGGATCATCGTCGTGCTCTTTTCTGCTCGCGTGCCGTGCCCCGCGTGCGCGCGCGCTCCCTACACAGGCAGAACAGTAAAGTTCACATTCTGCGTCACTGACTTGCCTGACGCCTTATCGGTGACCTTGATCTCCAGTCGATAATCCCCGGCCGGGAAACTGCTCAACGGCACCACGAGGCTGCCCGGTAGCTGATGGCCAGCGGCCACGCTGAACTCAGGAGGCAGCGTCTGCGCATTCAACTGCTGTGGCGCGGTCTTGTTGAAGTACTTCTCGGTGTCTCCGGTCTTCTGGTGGAAGTTATAGTCAATCGTGACGTCAGGCTTGCCCGTCGCCGCGGCCTGCGCTCCATAAATCCAGAAGATCACACTCAGTTCAGCGCTCTTCGAGAACTTGCCATCGGGCGACGGGACGATCCGCATCGGACCGAACACGTACGGATTCGACTCCTGATCGGTTGGCGCAGCCGTCACTTGCTCGACTGACCGCGCGACGATCACGCTGCTCGTCGTCAGCTCGCCGACACCGAAGTCCGGCACGGTGATCTCGTGGCGCAGGAGGCCGACCTTCCCAGCCGCGGGGGCCGGAGGTGCGCTCCGGTCGTTGTTGCGATTCCGATCGTTGTTGCGCTGCTGATTGCCGGGCGCTGCCGCGCTCTTCTCCTTGACGGCGATATACGCCACGTACTGTCCTGGCTTGAGTTGGATCGCGCGTTGAAGTTTCCCGCCATCGGGCACATCAACGAAGCTGCCGTTGTCCCACGCGAACATCGTGCGCGCCGGCGGCGGCTGATTGCGATTGTTCGCCTGCTGGCGGGCCGGTGCGGTCACTTGTGACGCAAACGAGGCCGCCTGCTCTGCGGTGACAACACGAATCCAGAGTGCGGCGCCAGCTCCGAGCGACGCCTTGTCCAGCTGCAGCGTGAACGGGATGTAGGTATCGGTCTGCCCTTTGACGAAGTGATTCGATTCCCACTTCACGGCGAGCTCACCCTGCGAACTGTCCGGGGTACCCATTGAAAGCGGTTTCGCGGTCGGGGGCGTCGTCGGTGGTGGTGCGCCAGGGGCCGGGACGGTGATCCCCACATCGGACAGAAGCGCGACCTCGACCGTTTGCACGAGGGCCTGAATGTCCGCCTGCTCCTGAGCGCTGCGCTGGGGCTGCTTATCGTTGCTCCGCTGTGCGACGAGGGGCGCCGCGACGGAGACAAAGAGGATAGCGATCAAAAGGGCAAGAACCCGACGAACCTGCATGAATGCCTCTCTTCCCCGACGCACGAGCCGATCGCCCACGTCTGGGCCGTATCCAAGAATCCGAATCGCTTGATCATAGGCACCGTAGACAGGCAAGTCAAACAAATGGGGCGAAAACCCGGCGGATTCCTCGTGGCGACCGAAGTCTCGATCAGACCGCGTGTTAAGATCGCCATCCCCTCGCGGGGCCTCGAAGCGGACGGTCAGGACGCTCACTCGCGGGGAACGGGGCCCACATGGAGCTGGACGACATCCTCGTCATCCTTCTCGCCGGCGGAGCGGGTGAACGTCTGTACCCCCTGACCAAAGATCGTGCGAAACCGGCTGTCTATTTCGGTGGACCGTACCGGATCATCGACTTCACGCTGAGCAACTGCATCAACTCAGGTCTTCGCCGCATCTTCATTGCCACGCAGTACAAGTCGCTGTCCCTCAACCGCCACATCCGGATGGGATGGAACGTCGTCTCCGAGGAGCTCGGCGAGTTCATCGAGATCCTGCCGCCGCAGAAGCGAGTCGGCGAGCACTGGTATCTCGGTACTGCCGATGCGGTGTTTCAGAACCTGTACTCCATCGACCGGGAGTCGCCCAGCCACGTCATCGTGCTGTCGGGGGACCACGTGTACAAGATGGACTACTCGAAGATGTTGCGATTCCATCTCGAGACGAACGCCGACGCGACGCTCGCCGCGCTCGAGGTGCCGCTCACTGACGCGAATCGATTCGGCATCCTCAGCGTCGATCAGTCTGATCGGGTGATTGGATTCGATGAGAAGCCGGCGCGCCCCACACCGGTACCCGGCTCAACGGATGTCGCGCTCGCGTCCATGGGGATCTACATCTTCAAGGCCGACGTGCTGGTCCGGGCGCTCGAAGATGACGCGATTCGTCCTGAGAGCCAGCACGACTTCGGGCGCAACATCCTTCCGTCACTCTTCGCCACCGCTCCCGTGTTCGTCTACCGCTTCTACGACGAAAACAAGAAGGCTTCGAAGTACTGGCGGGACATCGGGACCCTCGATGCCTACTTTGAAGCGAGCATGGACCTGTGCCATGTGAATCCGGATTTCAATCTCTACGATCCGGAGTGGCCGCTGCGGACCTATCAGCCGCAGGCGCCCCCGGCGAAGTTCGTCTTCGCTGAGGAAAGGCGACGATGCGGTCAAGCGCTCGACTCGGTGATCTCGGCAGGCTGCATCATCTCGGGAAGCCGCGTCGTCGGGAGCATTTTGTGTCCGAACGTGCGCGTCCACAGCTTCTGTGACATCCAACACACCATTCTGATGCCAGGCGTTCGCGTCGGCCGCCATGCGCGAATCAGGCGCGCCATCATCGATCGTGATGTGCTCGTGCCGCGGGGCGCCCTCATCGGCTTCGACGAGGAAGAGGATCGCCGGCGTCATACGGTGACCGACGGAGGCGTTGTGGTGGTCACGGCCGAGGACGAGCCGCTGATTGGCTCGATCAGTGAAGAAGCGCTCGAGGCCGAGCTCGAAGCCGATCGCGGCGGCGCGATGGTTTGACGCAAGGTCAAAAGGCAAAGGTCAAAGGGCAAAGGCGAGGTACGAGGTGCAAATAACGCGCGTCATTGGCCGCGAGATACTCGATTCGCGAGGCAACCCGACGGTGGAAGCGGACGTCTGGGCCGGCGATGCGTTCGGCCGTGCGGCGGTGCCGTCCGGAGCCTCGACGGGCGCGCGGGAGGCGTTGGAATTGCGCGACGGCGATGCGAAGCGATATTCCGGCAAAGGCGTGCGTAAGGCGGTCGAGAACATCAACACCACGATCGCCGATGCGCTCAAAGGCGCCGAGCTCGAACAGCGCGCGATCGACTCCACGCTCGTGAAGCTGGATGGCACCGCGACAAAGAGCCGTCTCGGTGCGAACGCGCTGCTCGCCGTCTCGATGGCTGCCGCGCGCGCCGCCGCGGCGGCTCAGAAGCTGCCCGTCTACACGCATCTGGCAAGAATTAGCGGGCGCGTCCCGGCCAACGGCGAGTACGTGCTGCCGGTTCCGATGATGAACATCCTCAACGGCGGCGCGCATGCTGACAGCAGCGTGGACTTCCAGGAGTTCATGGTCATGCCGCTCGGCGCAACGAGCTTCGCTGAGGGATTGCGAGCGGGCACCGAGATCTTTCATGCCCTGCGCGGCATCTTGAAGAAGGCCGGGCATTCCACCGGTGTCGGAGACGAGGGCGGCTTCGCGCCGAACCTCAAATCCAATCGCGAGGCGCTCGACCTCGTCCTGGAGGCGATCGGCAAGGCTGGGTTGCGGGCCGGCACCGACGTCTTCATCGCGCTCGACGTCGCATCGAGCGAGCTGTGGGACAACGGGAAGTACGTGTTCAAGAAATCTGGCGAGCCGACGCGGACGTCCGATCAGATGGTCGAACTTTACGTCGACTGGGTGCGGCAATATCCCATCATCTCGATCGAAGACGGCGTCGCCGAAGGCGACTGGGACGGATGGAAGGCGTTGACCCGTTCGTTAAGTGATCGCGTCCAGCTGGTTGGCGACGATGTGTTTGTCACCAATCCGGAGATTCTCAGGAAGGGCATTGCTGAAGGCGTCGGCAATGCTCTGCTGGTGAAATTGAATCAGATTGGCACCGTGTCGGAAACGCTCGATGCCATCGCCATGGCTCGCGAGGCTCACTACGCCACGGTGATCTCGCACCGGTCCGGTGAAACCGAGGACAGCACGATCGCCGACCTCGCCGTGGGAACGTCCGCCGGCCAGATCAAGACCGGTTCGGCCAGCCGCAGCGATCGGATTGCGAAATACAACCAGTTGCTGCGGATTGAGGAGCAACTCGGCAAAGCGGCACGCTACGGTGGCCGATCGGCAATCCGGCAGCTGGCGGCGGTCTAGAACATACAGAGGTTGCCATGCTACGGCTCGTATTGCTTCGTCACGGCGAGAGCACGTGGAACAAGGAGAACCGGTTCACGGGATGGACCGACGTCGATCTCAGTGAAAAGGGCCGTGAGGAGGCGCGCGAGGCCGGACGTCTGATGAGCGCCGAGAAGTACGAGTTCGATGTGGCCTATACCTCGGTGCTCAAGCGCGCGATCCGGACGTTGTGGATCGGGCTCGACGAGCTGGACATGATGTGGATTCCGGTCCACCGATCGTGGCGGTTGAACGAGCGGCACTACGGCGCCTTGCAAGGACTCAACAAGGCAGAAACAGCGGCCAAGTTCGGCGATGACCAAGTCAAGGTCTGGCGCCGGAGCTACGACACCCCACCGCCGCCGCTCGTGTATGAAGACCCGCGGCACCCGTCGCACGATCGCCGCTATGGCGACTTGAAGCGAGGCGAGATCCCGCTGACCGAGTCGCTCAAAGACACGGTCTCGCGTTTCCTGCCGTTCTGGCACGAGGTCATTGCGCCTCAGATCAAAGCCGGCAAGCGTGTCCTGATTGTCGCGCACGGCAATAGCCTTCGCGCGCTGGTGAAGTACCTCGAGAATATGCCGCCCGAGCAGATCGTCGAGCTGAACATCCCGACCGGCATCCCGCTGGTCTATTCGCTCAACGAGGACCTCAAGCCGCTCACGAAGTACTACCTCGGCGACCCAGCCGCGGCAGAGGCCAAAGCGGCTGCGGTGGCCAATCAGGCCAAGGCCAGCATCTAGCGCAGGCCCGTACAAAGCAAAGGCGGACCCGCTGGTCCGCCTTTACCTGGTGAATCAAGATCTAGGACTAGCTGTTATCGACAGCTTCCTTGGGTGTTTCGTCCACGCCGATACGCAGCGACCGCAGAAAGCGGCGATCGTTGGTCGTCAAATCAAACGCCTTGCGCGCGGGCAGCAGGCGGGCCGGGGTCGTTATCTTGGTGACCGCCGCACCATTGTTTCGGCTCACAAAGCCCACAACCGCTTCGAGTGTGACCCGCATGTCGAAACCCGCTTCCCGCGCCTTGGCGCGGCAGGCTTCAACCTGAGGGTTCTCGGCAACGGCGGCAGCGATCGCGTCGGCCAGCTCTTTAGCGAACCGGTTGACGACGTCATCCATTCCTGCTCCTCCTCATGCGCCACCGGGCCGGGAACCGGAGGCGTATCCCGACGCGAACCTGCACTAACCGGGCGGTTGGCAGGGATCGGGCGCCAAAGGTGTTCATTTGTATGGGGTTAGCCTTGTGACAGGCTGAGGGCATTGTAAGAGCACTTCTGTAGAGTGTCAACAAACCGTCCCTTTTTCGAGAGTTTTCGGGTGTCTTGAACGGACGACCCGCCTGCCGTCAACTGGCCGCGACGGTAATCGCCTGACAGGCAAGGGTTTCAGATAGAATCCGGGCACACATATCAATGGACCGGGACGCCGAATCCCGAGCGTTTCGAACGCCGGACGACCTCGCAGGGATCGATATGTCGACCGCGTTGGGCGAGCCAGGAGGCTTCCCCTTCACCCGCGGCGTTCAGCCAGACATGTATCGCGGCCGACCCTGGACAATGAGGCAGTACGCGGGGTTCGCGACGGCTGCTGAGTCCAATCGTCGATACCGGTACCTCCTGTCACAGGGCGTCAAAGGCCTGAGCGTCGCGTTCGACCTCCCGACGCAAATCGGCTACGACTCCGATGACCCGGTGGCGGGCGGCGAAGTCGGCCGGGTCGGCGTCGCGATCGACTCGATCGAAGACATGGCCATGCTGTTCGAGGACATTCCTCTCGGAACGGTCTCGACCTCCATGACCATCAACTCGACGGCTATCATTCTCTTGGCGCTCTACGTGGCTGTCTCCCGTCGCCAAGGCGTCGATCCTGCCAACCTGTCCGGTACGCTGCAGAATGACATCCTCAAGGAGTACATCGCGCGGGGCACCTACATCTATCCGCCGCGGGCGTCGCTCCGCATCGTCACCGACGTCATCGCGTTCTGCGAGCGAACGCTTCCGCGGTGGAATCCAATCTCCATCAGCGGCTATCACATCCGCGAAGCTGGCGCGACGGCGGTTCAGGAGGTGGCCTTCACGCTTGCCAACGCCGTCGCCTACGTCGAGGCGGCAGTGGCCGCAGGCCTCGACGTCAACGTATTCGGACAGCGGCTCTCGTTCTTTTTCAATGCGCATAACGATTTCCTCGAAGAGATCGCCAAGTTCCGCGCGGCGCGCCGGCTGTGGGCGCACATCATGCGCGACCGCTTCGGCGCCACGAACCCGCGCGCGCAGCAGCTCCGATTCCACACCCAGACCGCCGGCAGCACGCTGACCGCCCAGCAACCGGACAACAACATCGTCAGAGTGGCCCTTCAGGCGCTCGCCGCGGTCCTCGGCGGGACGCAGTCGCTGCACTGCAACGGGAAGGATGAAGCACTCGCGCTTCCGACCGAGGAAAGCGCGACGATTGCGCTGCGCACGCAGCAGATCATCCTGCATGAGAGCGGTGTGACGGGGACGGTCGATCCGGTCGGAGGGGCCTACGCCATCGAGGAGATGACGACCCGGATCGAACGAGAGGCGGTTGAACTGCTCGATCGCATTCAGTCGATGGGTGGGACGCTCGCTGCGATCGAATCCGGCTATCTCCAACGGCAGATTCAGGATTCCGCGTACGCCGCGCAACAGGCGCTCGACACCGGCGCGGCCATCATGGTCGGCGTCAATCGCTTCATGGAGACGACGCCGAACACCGCACGCGTCTTTCAGATCGATCCCAGCATCGAGCACGAACAGGTCGCACGCGTCCGCGCGCTGCGCGCGAGCCGCAGTCAGACAGAATGGCGGACCGCGCTCGACGCTGTGGAGCGTGCCGCGCGCGGCGGCGACAATCTCGTGCCGGTCATCATCGCGGCGGTCGAAACGCGGGCGACGCTCGGAGAAGTCGCGGGCACGCTTCGCCACGTTTTTGGCGAGTATCAGGAGACCTCGCCGTGAGCGCGCTGCTGGATGTCCAGCACCTGACCGTTTCATTCGACGCTGCGCGCGGATCTCGCGTCGTGGACGATGTGAGCTTCACGATTGCTCCAGGGGAAACGCTGGGCCTGGTCGGCGAATCCGGCAGCGGAAAGTCCGTCACCGCGTATTCCATACTGCGATTGCTGCAACCGCCAGGACAGGTCACCGGAGGACGCATCATCTTCGAGAGTCAGGACCTGCTCACGCTGTCGGAGCGTGACATGCGAGCGGTGCGCGGCGCCCGCATTTCGCTGATCTTTCAAGAGCCGATGACCGCGCTCAATCCGGTGATGCGCGTTGGCGATCAAATCGCGGAAGCGTTGACCGCTCACCACGTCACGAGCCGAAGCGAAGCGCGCGCGCGCGCCGCCGAACTGCTCGCCGCCGTGCGCATTCCGGATCCCTCTCGCCGGGTCCGCGACTATCCGCATCAGTTGTCGGGCGGCATGCGACAGCGTGTGATGATTGCGATCGCCCTGGCGTGTCGGCCGCCGCTCGTCATTGCCGACGAGCCGACAACGGCACTGGACGTCACCATTCAGGCACAGATGCTCGAACTGATTCGACAGCTGCAAGAACAGTTCGGTCTGGCGCTCCTCTTGATCACACACGATTTTGGTGTCGTCGCGGAAATGGCGGACCGGGTTGCGGTCATGCGTGCCGGAAAGATCGTCGAAGACGGTCCGGTGCGGCAGATCCTGCGTGCACCCTCACATGAGTACACGCGCCAGTTGCTTGCGGCCGTCCCCGGGACGCGCGCCGCGGCTTCGCGTCGGATGCCGTGATGCCACTCCTCGATGTGCGCGGCCTGACGAAGCACTTCGTCCGCAAACACGGTCTGTTCCGTCCACCGTCGATCGTCAAAGCCGTTGACGATGTGAGCTTCGCGATCGAGGAAGGCGAGATGTTCGGGCTCGTTGGCGAGTCCGGAAGCGGCAAGAGCACGACTGGTCGCTGCATCCTCCGACTGATTGAGCCGACCGCCGGCGCGGTGCACTTTCGCGACGAGAACGTCCTGACTTTCTCCAAGACGCGGTTGCGTCTTGCCCGTCGCGACATGCAGATCGTCTTTCAGGATCCGTATTCGTCCTTGAATCCGCGCATGCGCGTCGGCAGCATCGTCGAAGAACCGCTCGTCATCCATGGCATGGGGAGTCAGGAGGAACGGCGCGCACGCGTCGCCGAGCTGTTCGAGCTGGTTGGCCTCGAACCCGAGCACGTGCGCCGCTATCCGCACGAGTTCAGCGGCGGCCAGCGACAGCGCATCGGGATTGCCCGGGCGCTGGCGTTGAACCCGGCGTTCATCATCGCCGACGAAGCCGTGTCGGCACTCGACGTCTCGATTCAGGCGCAGATTGTCGCGCTGCTGCTCGATCTGCGCGCCCGGCTGAAGCTGACATTCCTCTTCATCGCCCACGACCTACGGCTGGTGGAGAACATCTGCAGTCGCGTCGCGGTGATGTACCTGGGACGGATCGTTGAAATGGGCGAGACGCGGGCGCTGTTTTCACAGCCCACGCATCCGTATACGCGAGCGCTGCTCAGTGCGATTCCGGTGCTCGATCCCGATGCGCCGCGTCAGCGGATCGAACTCGATCCGTCATCCTTCAATCGCGACGCACCGTTGCAGGTGGTCGGCAACGATCACTGGGCTGCAGTCTGAAGGCTCGTGCCGGCCTGTCTGGCATCCCGCTCGACCTGTCCGTCTCGCAAATGGATCGTGCGGTGGGCAAATGCCGCGACATCGGCTTCGTGCGTGACGAGCACGATCGTGTTGCCGGCCTGGTGCAGGCGAGCGAAGAGCGCCATGATCTCGGCGCCGGTTTTTGAATCGAGGTTCCCAGTCGGCTCGTCGGCCAGCAGGATGGAAGGGTTGTTCACAAGGGCGCGCGCGATGGCGACGCGCTGACGCTGACCGCCCGACAACTCGTTCGGCCGATGAGTCATTCGCGAGCCGAGTTCGACCTTTTCAAGCGCCGCCTTGGCGCGTGCATGTCGATCACGCGCCACCACACCGCCATAGACAAGCGGAAGCTCGACGTTCTGAAGCGCCGTGGCGCGCGGCAACAGATTGAATGTCTGAAACACGAACCCGATCTCTTCGTTGCGAATTTGCGCCAGCTCGTTGTCGTTCATCTGGCTGACCTGCTTGTCGTTCAACAGGTAGCTGCCCTTGCTGGGCGTGTCGAGACAGCCAATCAGGTTCATGAGCGTGGACTTGCCCGAGCCGGATGGCCCCATGATGGCGACGTATTCACCCCGCTCGATCTGAATCGAGACTCCGCGAAGCGCGTGGATTTCCTCGGATCCCATCACGTACGTCTTCCACAAATCACGGGTATCAATCAGAGCCATGAACTCTCCGTTGTGCGGGTCGTACCGACCAGTTTCAGTCTACTTGTCTACGGCGTCCTCGCGCCGGCTGTTCCTAGAGACACGTGTCGCGCATTTGTCTCGTAACAGAACACGATGGTGCAATCTCGGGTATTTGATCGTTAAGTACCTTTAGAATCAATATTCTTCATGCAAATTATTGTCAGCGCAGCTGTCAATTTTTGGCGCTAATACATGTTCCGTTAGTAGGCACACATCAGAGATATTTATCAGTAAGTTACTGACTAATAAATGAATACGTCGTGTGGCTCATTGTAGGAATCTATTGGCCTCGTCCATGCAGTGCCATGGAATACCAAAGAGTCCCATCAAGGGGCTTCGTGGCAAGTCAGCGTCACCACGAGACGCACAAGAAGACGAGGAGAGAGGGCAATGCGAGCGAATACGTTCCTGGGATGGGCGGCGACGGTGAGTGGGATGGCCATTGTCGCGGCGAGCTTCAGCGTACCCGCAACGGCGGCTACCGCGACCGCGAACCTGGGTGTCAGTGCCACGGTTACCAACAACTGCACCATCAGCACGGCGGCGCTGGCCTTCGGCTCGTATGACCCGGTTGTCGCCAACGCTTCTACGGACCTCGATGGCACCGGCACGGTCACCGTCGCCTGCACCAAGGGTGCATCGTCAACGGTCGGACTGGGCCTCGGATCGAACGCGTCGGGCAGCACCCGCCGCATGACGGACGGGTCGAGCAACTTCCTGACCTACGAGCTGTATTCGGACGCTGGCCGGACCACGGTGTGGGGGAACGCCGGCGGCGCCCTCTACAACCCGGGTGCAGCGCCGTCGAAGGCTGCGCGGAACTTCACGGTCTATGGCCGAGTGACGAGCAACCAGGACGTGCCCGCGGGCAGCTACAACGACACGGTCGTGGCGACCGTGAACTTCTAACCGAAGTCCGGACGAGTTTCGTCCGATATCTTCTGTGTGAAGTACGCGATTTCAGCCGGGAAACCGGCCCCTCGACGACGCTCGGGGCACGCCCCGCGGGGGAGCCGGTTCCTGGTCACGGCCCTGACGGTTGCATGGTTGTGGGGAGGGCCGCAGGCAGGAGCCGCATTCGCGGCGACCTTCACGGTGGACCCAACCCAAATCTCTCTTTCGGGGCGCACCGGCAGCGCGCTGCTGACGCTGCGCAACGAAAGCGACGACACGTTGCAGTTCCAGTTGTCAGTCTTCGCGTGGGGACAAAGCCCGTCGGGCGAAATGCAGCTCGAGGCCACTGACGACATCGTGTTCTTCCCAACGCTGTTGACGCTGAAGCCAAAAGAGACGCGGCGGGTGCGCATCGGCAGCGCCACCACCCAGGAGGTGCGCGAGAAGACGTACCGGATCTTTGTTGAGGAATTGCCGCCGACCGGCACGACAACCGGCAGCGGCGTTCGGGTGCTGACGAAGATGGGGATTCCGATCTTCGTGCGGCCGGTAAAGGAAGTCGCGACGGCGACATTGAACAATCTGCGGCAGCAGGACGGTGCATTGCGTTTCACGCTGACCAATGCGGGAACCGTCCACGTTGTGCCGCAGAGCATCAAGGTGAGGGGATTAGCGGGTTCGAACACAGCCTTCGATCGCGAGCTTGAAGGCTGGTATGTGCTGGCGGGAGGCCGGCGCGAGTTCGACATGGCATTTCCGAAGAACGCATGCGCGCAAGTGACGTCAATCGTGGTGGACATCCTGTTCGAGTCCGGGAAGCTGCAGGAGCGGCTTCAGACGCCGAACGGGGCGTGCCCGCGCTGAGCACACGGCGACTCGCGTCTCTGTGTCTGTTCGCGTTCCTGCTGTTTCCACGCGTGACGGCCGCGCAGGATCAGCGCGCGGTGCTCGAGCTCGTCCTCAATCGTGTCCCCTCCGGAGAATCGCTTGTCGTCCTCCGAGGCACTGACGCCCTCGTGCCTGTTGAAACGCTACAGAAGGCAGGCCTCCGTGGCTTCGCCGGCCACCGCGACTCGCTGGGTGGGCAAGAGCTCGTGTCGCTGGCGTCGCTGGCGCCAGCCGTGACGTTTGCGGTAGATGAAATCGAGCTGCGACTGACGCTGACCGCGAGCCCCGAGCTGCTTGGACTCACGGTTCGCGACCTGTGGAGCGGCGCCCCTGCCAATCTCGTGTACCGCAAGGACACATCGAGCTACGTCAACTACTCGGCGAACTGGCACAGCAACCGGCAATTCGATCTGTTTGCTGAATCGGCGACGAGCGTGCGCGGCCTGTCGATCTACAACACGGTTTCTGCGAACCGCCAGACTGTCATACGCGGCTTGACCAACGTGACGCTTGATCAGCGGCGCCAGTTGCGCCGCTGGACCGTCGGCGACAGCCTCGGGTACAGCGGCCCTCTCGGAGGCGATGCCTGGATTGGTGGCATCACCGTCGCCAAGGAATTCGGCATCGATCCGTATTACGTTCGCTATCCGACGTTGTCGCTCTCGACCCCGATCGCCGTGCCGTCGGTCATGGAGGTCTACGTCAACGGCCAGGTCGTCAGTCAGGAGCGCGTGGCGCCGGGACGACTGGATGTCAGAAATCTCCCGTTGACCATGGGGCGCAACGATGCGCGCGTCGTCGTGCGTGATGCGTTCGGTCAGACGCGAGAGCTCTCGTCAACCTACTACCTGACGAGCACAGCGCTCTCGCAGGGCGTCCAGGACTACCAGTACAGCGTCGGGTTCCGCCGGCTTGGGATTGGCGACCGGAACTGGGACTATCGCACGCCGGTCATGCTGGCGCGTCACCGCGTGGGCGTCACCGATTCGTTCACTGCCGGCGGCCGTGTCGAGATGCACCCGGGACGTCTCTACAACGGTGGGCCGTCGTTCAACGTGCGTTTGCCATTTGGCGAGGTCGAGACGGCGGGATCCTTGAGTCGAAGCCGCGAACAATGGGGTACGGCGGCCCTCGCGTCGTTCACCTATACCGGGCACCCGGTCAGCGCGGGCGGCTCGATGATGCTGGCGAGCCCTGGTTACGCGACGTTGACGCCCAATCCTCTCAACGAAGACCCGCGCCGGCAGGCAAGCGCCTTCGCGAGCGTCGCGCTGGCGCGTGCGGTCAGCGTGACGATGCAGCACACGCAGACGAAGCTGTATCAGGGAATTGCTCGCGATCGGTCGAGCGTACTCACCTCGGTGCACGTCAGCCGCAATACCGAGTTCATCGCCAGCGCGACATACGTGCGTGACGAGCGTGGGCCGCGCAAGGAAGCGTACGCCGGTCTGACGGTCTTGTTTGGCCGCTCGTCAACCTCGATCGCGCATGTCACTGACGCGCGTGGCCCCCGCATGGCCGTCGAGTCTCAGCAGCCACTGCCCGTCGGTATCGGATACGGCTATCAACTGCGCGCCGACGGCGGAGACAACCCGAGTGTCAACGGGGTAGCGCGCTATCAGGGCAATCACGGCCGCTACGAGTTGCGTCAAGAGACGTATGGCGCAGAGTCAACGACGACGCTCAGTGCGATGGGTGCGATCGTCGGAATCGGCGGCGGCGTCTTTGCGACGCGTCCCGTCGAAGAGAGCTTTGCCCTGGTGCGCGTGCCCGGCGTCGAGGGCGTGCGGACGTTTGCCAGTCATCAGGAAATTGGCAAGACCGGTCGGCGTGGCGACCTGCTCGTGCCAGATCTGCAGGCCTACTACGGAAACATTCTCGACATCGCGGATGGAGACATTCCGCTGCAGTACGCGGTGTCCAACGTTGGCATCACGCTCGCCCCGCCGTATCGCGGCGGGGCAGTCGCGGTGTTCGACGTGCAGCGCGTGCAGCGCCTGCTCGGAAAGATCGTGATTGCCGGTCAGGAGAAGCCGCACGCGTACGGCGAGTTGACGGTGACGTCAGCAAGCGGCCAGTCATACGGATCGCCGGTTGGCACCGACGGAGCGTTCTACTTCGAAAACCTGCCGGCCGGATCGTATTCGGCGGTCGCCGAACATCGTGGAACCCAGTGCACGTTCGTGCTGGATGTGCCGACCTCCGATGACCTCGTCATCAAACTCGGCACGGTGCGCTGCAGCGTGAGCGCGAAGCCATGACCTGGAAGCGTGCGCTCTTCGCGATCGTCGTGCTCGTCGGAATCCTTCATGCCTCGGAGGCGTCGGCGCAGTCCTGTACGATCTCAGCGACGTCGGTGAACTTCGGCAACTACAACGTCTTCAACGCCTCCGACACCGATTCGACGGGGACCGTCACCTACCGGTGCAATGCGGCTGCAAACAACATCACGGTGTTCTTGAGCACGGGGGCGAGCGGCAGCTTCGCGCTACGTTTGATGTCCAAGGGAGCCGAAGTGCTCGGCTACAACCTTTACACAGACGCGGGGAGAAGCGCGGTGTGGGGCAACGGCACGAGCGGCACGTCGGTCTATTTCCGCGCCAATCCGCCGAACAATCAGAACGTCAACGTCACCGTGTATGGCAGGGTCCCGGCGGGGCAAGACGTGAGCGCGGGCACGTTCTCCGACACGGTCACCGCCGTCATCAACTTCTGACGCCGCGCGAGCGGCACTGCCGACTTAGAAATTGAGCGTGACGACCTGCAGGTCGTCTGAAGACACGGTGGGGGCAGGCTTCGGAACCGACTCCGAGAACCTGACGTTCGCCTGCGCTCCGGCTGTGCACGTCAGGCGAATCGGTGGCGAACTCGGATCGGCAGGCCGCGCATCGACGACACACGCTCGGACCACGGTCACGCCAACGGCGAGCTGCGCGCCGCTCGACTCGGCGGAGATGGCTCCCACGCCGCAGACGGCGGCAAGAGCAAAAATGGCGAGGATCCTCGTCACGAGGCTAGACGCGGACAACGGTCGCCGATTCCTCGTCAAAGCGCACGGCCTCGAGCGCACGAATGAGGTCGCCAACGGTGGTGTCTCGCGGCAACCGCAGAACGACGCTCTGTGCGTCCTGGTCGTCGTGCGACAGCTGCACCCAGAGATACGGGCCGTCAGCATGAATCCCCTGAATCCGCGAGCTCCATTCACCCAGCGCGGTTGAAACCCGCACTCCATCCAATGTTGCGAAGAGACGATCGACTTCCGAAAGTGCACGTGCGTCCGCGCCTTCAGCGTGAACCTGTGACATGGAGCCTCCGACTGACCACGGAGGCGTGTTACATGATCGTCGCCAGCTTCTGCCCGGAGAGCCACCAACGACTAAGTCGTTGACTCGCCTGAGAGTTGTCGGTCAGTGTCGCGAAACCGACGAGGTAGCCCGACGTGCGCGATGTGCGGATCCGGAAGACATTTGTTCACGATCCGTGCGGATCTGTTACATCGGGCGCCTGCTAATGCTCGTCCTGGTACTGGTCCTTGAGGCGGGCGACGACGGCCGGATCGGCAAGCGTCGTGGTGTCGCCGAGCGTCTTGCCTTCGGCGATGTCACGCAGCAGTCGCCGCATGATCTTCCCCGACCGGGTCTTCGGGAGGTCGGCCGCAAAGATGATGTCGTCCGGCCGCGCAATCGCGCCGATCTTCTTGACGACGTGGTCTTTCAGCTCACCGACCAGGACGTCCGAACCGTGCGCCCCTTCCTTGAGCGTGACGAACGCGGCGACCGCTTGTCCCTTGATCTCGTGCGGTCTGCCGACGACCGCCGCTTCAGCCACGCGTGGATGATCGACGAGCGCGCTCTCCACTTCCATCGTTCCGATCCGGTGTCCGGCAACGTTCAGCACATCGTCAACGCGGCCGAGTAGCCAGAAAAAGCCGTCAACGTCTCGCTTCGCGCCATCACCCGTGAAGTACACGTCGGGTGTCCACCGGCTCCAGTACTGCTTCACGTATCGGTCAGGGTCGCCGTAGATGCCGCGCAGCATCGACGGCCACGGACGTGTGAGGGCAAGCAGGCCACCACCCGCGCCTTGAACGTTCTCACCCCTGTCGGTTTTGATCTCGGCGCTGATGCCGGGAAAGGTTCGCGTGGCCGACCCCGGCTTCGTGGTGGTGATGCCGGGCAACGGCGTAATCATGATCGCGCCGGTTTCGGTTTGCCACCACGTGTCAACGACCGGGCAGCGCTCTCCCCCGATGTAGCGGTGATACCAGACCCAGGCTTCCGGATTGATCGGCTCGCCGACTGAGCCAAGCAGACGCAGGCTGCCCAGATCGCGGCGCTTGGGCCAGTCGGTCCCCCAGCGCATGAACGCGCGGATGGCGGTCGGCGCCGTGTAGAAGATCGTGACGCCGTAGCGCTCGACGATCTGCCAGAAGCGATCTTTCTCGGGCCAGTCAGGCGCCCCTTCGTACATGACGACGGTGGCACCGTTGGCCAGCGGGCCATACACGACGTAGCTGTGTCCCGTGACCCAGCCGATGTCCGCCGTGCACCAATAGACATCGTCCTCTTTGAGATCGAAGACCCACTTCGTCGTCGCGTACGTGCCAACGAGATAGCCGCCGGTGGTATGCACGATGCCCTTCGGCTTCCCCGTCGTGCCGGACGTGTAGAGGATGTAGAGCATGTCCTCCGCATCCATCCGCTCCGGTTCGGAGACGTACGACGCCTCTTGCATCAGGCGGTGATACCAGTGGTCGCGCCCTTCCTTCACGTGGACTTCGACAGGTGAACCGTGCAGACGCTGCACGATCACGACGTGCGCGATCGACGGCGTTCCCTCAAGTGCCTCGTCGGCCATCTTCTTCAAGGGCACGACCTGACCTCGCCGCCAGCCTCCATCGGCAGTCACGAGCAGCGTGCACTGCGAGTCGTTGATGCGATCGCGAAGCGATTCCGAGCTGAACCCGCCGAACACCACGGAATGGATGGCGCCGACTCGCGCGCATGCCAGCATGGCGAGGGCCAGCTCGGGAATCAGCGGGAGGTAAATCGCCACGCGGTCGCCGCGCTTGACGCCGAGCGACTTGAGCACGTTGGCGAACTGGCACACCTGTCTGTGGAGATCGAAGTAGGTCAGCGTACGGCGGTCGCCCGGCTCACCTTCCCAGATAAGAGCCGCCTTGTTCCGGCGCGGTCCGCGGATGTGGCGATCGACACAGTTGACGCTGGCGTTGAGCGTGCCGCCGACAAACCACTTCGCGTGCGGCGGCTTCCATTCAAGGACGCGGCTCCATGGTGAGAACCATTCGAGCTCTCCGGCGAAGCCCGCCCAGAACGCCTCGGGATCGCGCGCGGCACGCTCGTAGACGTCGTCGTCCCGAACGGTCGCCTGTGCGCGAAAGGAAGCGGGCGGAGAGAACGTACGGTCCTCTTGCAGCAGATCCGCGATCTCGGGTGGCGCCTTCTGATCGGCCATAGGCGGATCAGGATAATGGATTCTGCGGTGGAAGCGGCGGAGGCTCAGGCGGACCGCCGAGCGCGGGCGGCACGTCGTTGCGGAAGAAGGCGGCGCCCAGCACGCCGCCGAGCGTGGCGAAGATCACGCCGCAGAACAGCATGACGACGAAGCCGAACACCATTCCGATCGACGGATTGGCGCCGAGCGACTCCAGCATCTGGCGTACTTCAGGCGGAAGGTCGCGCGCGTTGCGGGCGAAGTCGCCCGCCAGCCGCTGCTGAATCGGCGCGAGCGCCAGATTCACGACGATCGACACCACCAGCCAGACCAGCGAGCCGAAGATTCCGGAGAGGAAGCCGGTGAATGCGCCGCGGCCGACGGTGATCGGGCGAGGGTCGTTCTGCTGATCGAGGTACGCACCCAGCACGCCGCCGCAGATGACCCACAAACAGCAGCAGGCGTTGCCAAGGTTGACGACCGGCAAGGCCGACAACACGCCGATGAAAAGGCCGCCCAGGACGGCCGGCTGGTTAATCGTAGTACTCCCGCCCGAGATGCGTAATCAGCTCTTCACCCTGCATGTAGCGCAGGGTGTTCTTCAGCTTCATCAACTGAATGAACAGGTCGTGTTCTGGATACACCTCGGGGGCATGCATCGGGCTCTTGAAATAGAACGAGAGCCACTCCTGGATGCCCGCCATCCCGGCCCGCTTGGCCAGGTCGAGAAACAGCACGGAGTCGAGCACGATCGGCGCGGCCAGGATACTGTCCCGGCACAGGAAATTGATCTTCAACTGCATCGGATAGCCGAGCCATCCGATCAGATCGATGTTGTCCCAGCCTTCCTTGTTGTCACCGCGCGGCGGGTAGTAGTTGATGCGCACGACGTGACAGAGATCTTGATACAGGTCGGGGTACAGATGGGGCTGAAAGATGTACTCGAGCGCCGACTTCTTGCTCTCTTCCTTGGTCTTGAATGACTCTGGATCGTCGAGCACTTCGCCGTCGCGGTTGCCCAGGATGTTGGTGGAGTACCAGCCCTTGACGCCAAGGAGCCGCGCCTTGAGACCCGGCGCGATGATCGTCTTGATCAGCGTCTGCCCCGTCTTCATGTCGTTGCCGGCCAGCGGCGACTTGTTCCGCGCGGCCAGTTCGAGCATCGCCGGAATATCAGCCGTGAGGTTTGGTGCCGCATTCGCAAACGGCAGGCCCTCGCGAATGGCCGCGTAGGCGTAGATCATGCTCGAGGGGATGGAGTCGTCGCTCTGCTCGAGCGCCTTTTCGAACGAGGCGACCGTGGCGTGCGCGGCCGTCTCCTTCATGTAGACCTCGGTGCTGCCCACCCAGATCATCACCATTCGGTCGCATCCGTGCTTCGACTTGAAGGCCCGGATGTCGGCAATCAGCTGCTCGGCAAGATCCCGCTTGTTCTTCCCCTTCTTGACGTTCGGCCCGTCGAGGCGCTTCACGTAGCGCCGGTCGAACACCGCCGGCATCGGCTTGACCGCTTCGAGCTCAGCGCGAACCTGATCGAGCTGCGACTGCTCGAGGACGCCGGCGGTCCGGGCCGCGGCGTAGCAGTCCTCCTCGAAGATGTCCCAGCCCCCAAACACGATGTCGTCGAGTCCGGCGAGCGAGACGAAGTCCTTAATCTTCGGAGCCCGGGCCTCGGTGCGCTTGCCCAAGCGAATGGTACCCATCTGGGTGAGCGAGCCGATGGGTTGCGCGAGTCCCTTCCGAATCGCCATCACGCCGGCAATGGTGGTCGTACTCACCGCACCAAGGCCGACCAGCAGCACGCCGAGTTTGCCGCGCGCAGGAGCGATGTCAATTGGTGGAGTCACAACCGGCCACTATATCATGGGGAAAATGCGCATGTTTCTGCGGAAGTCGAGCGTCGGCGTGGAGCCGCTGGCGGTCACCATGAGCGGTGCGCGGCTCGGCGAACGTGCGCTTCAAGTCGGCCTCGACGACCCAGGGATCGCGGCCGCGATCGCGGCCAAGACCGGCATGACGGGCCTGGCCACCATCGTGGTTCCCGACGAAGCCGTCGCCGCGTCCGCACGTGCCGCCGTCGCCGAGACGGGCGGGCTTGGCGACGTGCTCCTCGTCACCCACCTGTATCCACTTCCCTTCGCGGACGAGACCTACGACCTGGTGGTCGTTCACACGGCCCGAGGGATGCTGGCGTCGCGCGCACAGGACGCTCGACGACAGTTGCTCGACGAGTGCCGGCGCGTCCTGCGAGGTGGCGGGCGACTCATCGCGCTTGAAGCCGGGTCCCCCACCGGCTTGCGCGGCCTTTTCGGTGGCGCGAAGCTCGATGCGCAGTACGAGGCGGCGGGCGGAACCGCAGCCGCGCTCGAAGCCGCCGGCTTCCGAGCCGTCCGGACCCTGGGCGATCGTCAGGGCTACCGATTTATCGAGGGCTTGAAGGCGTAGGTCAAGCTGACTCCGGCAGGGGACGGCCTCAGCCGCTCGTGTCGTCAGATTCGGCCTGAATCGCACGGCAAGACGAGGCAAGAGATTTGCCTTTGTCTGCACTACGCCGATGTCCGTTCTCTCTGACGTCTTCACTGTCGAAGAGATCGCTCGAGCTGCGGGTGTGCCGCGCGAGGCGGTCGAAGCGGTCGTAAGGGTGGGGTCTGCCCGGCCTCTTCCCGGCACGGCTTTCTTCGAAGGCAGCGAGGCCGTTCGTGCCGGAGTTGAGGCGCGCCGCGCGGTCAGTGAGGGTCTTGCGACTGTCGCGGGTCCCAATGCCAGCATTTTCTCCACGGCGGACCGGATCTTTTTCGCTGCACGCCACAACGGCCTGCGGTCTGTCGCGTCGTCACTCGTGCACGGCGCGTTCATGGTTGCCATCTTCTTGCTGACGTCTGGCAGCCCTGAAAGTGCGCCGGCTGGCGACCCGGCGCCACGTCTGGTGTTCCTCTCTCAGCCGGGTCCTGGCGGTGGCGGTGGAGGCGGCGGTCTGCGGAATCCCCTTCCCCCACGAAAGGCGGAAACTACGTCACGGCTGAAGCGCCCGCGGCCGGCCGTGGATGCCTCCGTTAACAAAACGCCCGTAAAAGCTCATCCGATCGAGGTGCGCCCACCGACGCCGACGCCAATTCCGAAACCGACCCCCGTGGTTGAAGACCCGGTGCCCTCTCGACGATTGGTCGCACCGGTGGTGCCCGCCACGAACACCGGCCAACGTGACGGCGCAATCCAGGCGCGCCAGGACACAGCCAGCCAGGGTAGCGGCGTTGGCGGCGGCACCGGCACCGGCCGTGGAACCGGCGACGGCGAAGGGTTGGGATCGGGAATCGGACCAGGCGCCGGAGGCGGCACCGGCGGCGGACCGTATCGCGCAGGGAGCGGTGTTGAGCCTCCACGCTTGCTTCGAGAAGTGAAGGCGAAATATACCGACGAGGCACGCCGTCGCGGTACGACGGGGAACGTGCTTCTCGAGATCGTCGTCACCCGCGACGGTTCCGTCGGCGAGGTCTCCGTCCGCCGCGGTCTCGGGGGCGGCCTCGACGAGCGCGCGATCGAGGCGGTCCGTCAATGGAAGTTTGCGCCCGCGCGCCGGCTCGGCCAGCCGGTTGATGTCATCGTCGAAGTCGCGGTGGAATTCATGTTGCGCTGATCATGTTCACGATCACTCTTGTCTCGCTTGTCGTCGCGGCGGTTTCCGGGTTCCTGGCATGGCGGTGCATGCGGCGCGAACGTCTGCGCTCGGACGCGCGCGTTGCCTCGCTTGCCGCAGCCATCGACGGGATCGCGCTGCCCGCGCACATCGCCGACCCAACTCAGTCCGTCGACTACACGGCTGACTTTCGCAGCGAGGCTGGTGAGATCACGTTTGAGGCGATCGAACAGCCGCCGGTTCGTCGGCGATTGCTCCTGGCGGGCAGTAGCGCCTGCGTCGTGGTTGCCGGAGTGGTCTGGATTGCGATGATGAGCGATCGCTACGAGCCTCCCGCGGCGCCGGTCGTGTCGGTCGTATCGCCGCACGCTGAGTCGCTGGAGCTGCTGTCGCTGCAGGCGGCGCGCGACGGATCGACACTCGCGGTCACCGGGCTCGTGCGCAGTCGGGCCGACGAGCCGCTCACCACTCTCACGGCCGTGGTCTCGGCGATCGATGCCAAGGGCCGGCCGATCGGACGCGGCAGCGTCCCACTGACGACGATTCTGCCGCGACGTGAATCACGTTTCGTGGTGACCATCGGAGACGTCGGCGACGCGTCCCGTTATCGTGTGAGTTTTCGCAGCGCAACCGGGGTCATTCGCCACGTCGATCGCCGGGCCCAACGATCGAGCGCCGTCTTGTGATCGAACCGAGGAGGATCCGTTCCATGCGTGCTCTCATCTTCGCGGCCTTGATTGCCGCGACGGCCGTCGCCGGCGCCCAGTCTCAGGATCAGGAGGGCTTCCGGTTTCGGAGCGGCGTCGATCTCGTCAACGTGACTGCGACGGTCACCGATGAGGATGGTCGATTCGTGTCCGGGCTCCGCCGCGAAGACTTCACTGTGTACGAGGACGGCAAGCTACAGGACGTCTCACATTTCAGCAACGATCGCGTGCCGGTGAGTCTCGGCATCGTCCTGGACACGAGCGGCAGCATGTCACCGGACAAGATGTCGGCGGCGCGCTCGGCGATCGATCGGCTGATCTACGACCTGCTCGACAAGGACGACGAACTGTTCCTCGTCGAGTTCTCCACCCGCGCCAGGCTTCGGCAGGACTGGACGACCGACCGCCGTTTGATCAGCCGTGCCGTGCGCGAGGCCAACGCGACCGGCGGAACGGCCATCTACGACGCGGTATCAACCGCGATCCCGACCGCGCAGGCCGGCATGCACCAGAAGAAGGCGCTGCTCGTCATCTCTGATGGCAACGACACCAACAGCTCCACCCCCGTGGGCGCATTGCGTCAGCAGATTCGCGAGAGCGAAGTGCTGGTCTATGCCCTTGGCATCGACGGATCGGGGCGGCGGGCCGACGTCAGACCTCCGGTGCAGATTCCGCTCCCGCTCCCGTTCCCGTTCCCGGGCGGTCGCAGGCCGCAGCCCGGGCTGCCGCCGATCGGAGGAGGCAGCGGTGGTGGAGGTGGATGGCCGAGCGCGCCTGGCGACCGCGTCAATGCGGATGCTCTTCGGCAAATCACCGACGACACCGGTGGCCGCACGGAGATCGTTCGCGGCTCGGAAGGACTGGGCCCGGCGACGGCGCGCATTGCTGACGAATTGAGCAAGCAGTACTACCTGGGATATTCGAGCAACATCGAGAAGGACGGCCAGTGGCATTCGATCCGCGTCGCCGTTCGCGATCGGCGCCTCACCGTGCGAGCACGAAGGGGGTACATCGCCTCTTGATATGATGCCGTTCGGTGTCAACGTTCTTCATCGCGCTCGGGCTGAGCCTGGTGGGCGGCCTGGGCGGGCTCCTTGTCGCTTCCGGCGTTCTCCTGATTAACGATTCCGCTCGCGCGCGGCTGGTGCCTTGGTTGGTCAGCTACGCGGTTGGTGCGCTGCTCGGCGTGTCGATGCTGGCGATCTTGCCGTCGGCGTTAAAAGAGCTGCCCCCATCGCGCGTGTTCGGTACGCTGCTCATCGGAATCCTGCTGTTCTTTCTGCTCGAGAAGCTGGTGCTGTGGCGTCACTGTCACACGCACGATTGCGAAGTGCACGACGGCAGTGTCCTTCCTGTCGTCATCGGCGACGCGTTTCACAACTTCGTCGACGGTGCGGCGATCGCGGCCGCGGTCATGACCTCGGTGCCGCTCGGTGTCAGCATGGCCGTTGCGGTAGCGGCCCATGAGATTCCGCAGGAGGTTGGCGACTTCGCCATCCTGCTGCACGCCGGGTATTCGCGGAGCCGGGCGCTGCTGCTGAACGTGCTCTCGGCACTGGCGAGCGCGCTTGGCGCGGTCGCCGCATACTTTGCGTTCGAATTCACGCCACGAACGCTTCCCTACTTTCTAGCTCTTGCGGCATCGAGCTTTCTTTATGTCGCCATGGCCGATCTCATCCCTGGCCTCCACCGCGGCCGAACCGATGCCGGCTCGATGCGGCAGATCCTGTTGATCGGCGCGGGCGTCGTCACGATGCTCGTCCTGTAGGGCACGTCCTCACCTGAAGACGTCGCGCGAGAACCGCGCGATTTTGACCCAGATCCCCGCCCTGGCAGACACCTCGGCGCTGGCAAAGTCTTTGCCCCGTCCACTCCCGGGAGGCACGGAAGGCACGAGGCCATCCACCCCGTCCTTCCGGACCGTAGAGATATTCAGCAGTTTCCAGAACGGAGGAAGCGTCATGTTCGCCAGGCTCGTTGTTACCACGCTCGTTGTGCTCGCCGCTGCCACGTCAGCAGGCGCCACCGGGCAGAAGGAAAACCTTCAGGTGTTCCGTGATGTGCAGCGGCAGGTGCTGCAGTATCCGCACTTCACGATCTTCGACAGCGTCAGCGCGCAGGTCGATCGCGGCACGGTGACACTCGTCGGCAAGGTCACGATGCCGTACAAGAGGAACGATATCGAGCGGCGCGTCAGCAAGCTGCCCTCGGTAGACAAGGTCGTGAACAAAATCGACGTGCTGCCGGTGTCACAGTTCGACGACGACCTGCGGTTCCGGATCGCGCGAGCGATCTATTCGAACCCCAACTTCCGGCCGTTTGCGTCGATGGTGAACCCGCCGATCCACATCATCGTGGAGCGCGGGCGCGTCACGCTCGAAGGCGTCGTGAACAGCCAGGTCGATCGCATGCTCGCGCGCTCGATCGCGGCGAACTTCCTCGCCTTCGATATCAAGAACGAGCTGAAGACCGAGGCTGAAGTGAAGGCCGAGCTCGAGAAGCTATAAGGACCGTGTCGGGGCGACGCACGCGTCGCCCTACCCGGACGAAGAAGGCCGGTCCGAAAGGACCGGCCCTACCTCGTCGTCGCGACCGCGACGCACGACCCACCAGATGACGACACCGAACGTCACCGCCGCCGCGACGATCGTGAATCCGAAGAGGATCAGCGTCGAGTAGAGAATCGACTCCGGCTCCATCCGCACTTCCACATCGAGCGGCTCCCCCTTCAGCCTGGCCGCGAGCGGCTGCTCCCACCTGAGAATATTTCCCCGCTCGGTCTTCCGCGACGGTGCGTTGTGATACGGAATCTCGCTCGGGATGTGCATCTTGAATACGACCTGCTCCTCACCGCTCCAGCTGGGGCCGGCGATGGACGTCGCGGCAGGGGCACCAATTTTTTGCCGATAGACGAACGCGTCGCTTTCGCGATCGAATCGATACGTGGACCACGCGAACATCCGCTGACGCTGCAGCTGCCGGACGTCCGGCGCCTCGAGGCTGATGTGCACGAACCGTCGGCCATCGCGCCTCGAGAATGTCAGCCGCGGCGGCGGCGCACCGGCCATCTGGAAGAGCGCGCGGACGCGGTCGCGGTCGAGACGCGCTTTTGGATCGAGCGGCAGCTCCACACCACGTAAGGCCACCAGCGATGCGACCGAGGCGTTGACGTTGACAGTCGCCGAGCCATCGAGGCGAAGATAGATCTCCTCCTCATATTCGTATTTCTGCGGCAGCACGCCGCATGCGGCACCAATCAGACCGCACGCGATCACGGCCGCGACCAGCAATCGCCGTCGAACCCTCACACGCATCTACGGCAATGATATCGTGGGCAGATGGCCCGTCCGGCGCTCTTCCTGATCGACGGCAGCTCGCAGATGTACCGCGCGTATCACGCGTTCCGCGGTCGCGGCCTGTCGAATCAGGAAGGCCACACGACGCACGCCGTCTACGTGTTCGTCACGATGTTGCGCAAGCTCATCGCCGACCATAAGCCGGCGTACCTCGCGGCGTCGTTCGATCTCGCCGGTCCGACCTTCCGCGACGAGATTGCCGCCGACTACAAGGCCAACCGTGTGGCGATGCCCGACGATCTCGCCGAGCAAATCAACTGGGTACATCAAGCATGCGAGGCGCTCGGCGTCCCGATTCTGACCGTCAAGGGCTACGAGGCCGACGACGTGATCGGCACGGTTGCCAACCGGGCCGTCGCAGCAGGATTCGACGTCGCCATCGTGTCGATCGACAAGGACTTCTTTCAGCTCGTCCGTCCCGGCGTGCGCGTCTACGACCCTCGCGAGGACGGGGCCTGGTTCGACGAGGCCGGCGTTGTCGACAAGTTCGGCGTGAAGCCGTCGCACGTCGTGGACGTGCTCGCGCTGGTTGGCGACACGAGCGACAACGTGGCGGGCGTACCAGGCATCGGCAAGAAAGGCGCAATCGATCTCGTCAGCCAGTTCGGCGGGCTCGATGCGCTGCTCGAACGGGCGCCGGAGATGAAGCCGAAGCAGCGCGAGGCCTTGACGACTCACCGTGAGGATGCGCTGCGCAGCCGCGAGCTGGTGACGATTCGGGCGGACGTTCCGCTCGACGTTGACTTCGAGTCGCTGCGATATCGCGGGCCGACCCGTGAGCGCTGCTACGAGCTGTTCTCGCGCCTCGAGTTCCGCACCATCGTCGCCGAGTACGCACCGACTGCTGACACGATCCAGAAGGATTACGGACTCATCACGACGCTGGAAGAACTCGACGCGCTGATCGCGGAGCTTCGCTCGGCAGGCGAGTTCGCGATACGCGTGATCCCCGATCAGTGGTCGGCGATGCGCGCGACCATCGTCGGCATGGCCTTCTCGCACGGCGCGCGACAGGCGCGGTATGTGCCCGTTGGCCACGAAGGCCATGACACGCGAGGCGACTTGCTCGACGCCGCAGGCCCGTCGGTACAAATCGCCCGCACCGCCGTACTCGAACGGCTCCGACCGCTGCTCGAAGATCCGTCAGTTCGGAAGGTTGGCCACGATCTGAAGTTCGACCTCATCGTGCTTGCGCAGCACGGCATCACGCTGCGTGGCATCGAGTTCGACTCGATGATTGGCAGCTATCTACTCGATGCGACACGATCGGGTCATCCCATCGAGGACGGCGCGCTCGAGCAACTCGGGTATCGCGCGTTGACCGAGGACGAGGTCTGCGGCAAGGGCACCAAAGCGCAGCCGCTGGCGCGGCTCACGCCGGAGACCATTCTCAATTTTGCTGGCGAGCGGGCCGATCTCGCCTGGCAACTCGCGCGTGCGTTACCCCGGCTCGTGTCGGCGGCGCAGCTCGACTCGGTGCTTCGCGAGCTGGAGATGCCGCTCATGCCGGTGTTGGCGGATATCGAGCAGGCCGGCATTCTGATTGACGGCCCCGCGCTCGCGAAACGGTCGCGGCAGATCGAACAGGAGCTGGCACGCTACACCGCGCGCATCTACGAGCTGGCTGGGGAGGAGTTCAACATCAACTCGCCGCCGCAGCTCGGTCGGATTCTGTTCGAGAAGCTCGATATGCCGTCAGCGAAGAAGACCGGCAAGACGCGGTCGTTTTCAACCGCCGCTGAGGTGCTCGAGGAACTCGCCCTCACTCACGAATTGCCCCGGCTGGTGCTCGAGTGGCGCGCGCTGCACAAGTTGAAGAGTACCTATATCGACGCGCTGCCCGTGATGGTCCACCCGAAGACCGGGCGCGTGCATACGAGCTTCAATCAGGCCGTCGCGGCGACCGGCCGCTTGAGCAGTTCGGACCCGAATCTGCAGAACATCCCGATCCGCACTGAGCTTGGTCGCGAGATTCGACGCGCGTTTGTCGCTGCGCCCGGCCACCTGCTCATCTCCGCCGACTACTCGCAGATCGAGCTGCGCGTGCTCGCGCACATGGCCGGGGAGGAGGCGCTCATCGAATCTTTCCGTGCCGGCGAGGACATTCACGAACGGACCGGACAGAAGCTCTTTGGCGTGAACAACGCCATGGACAAGCACCAGCTGCGCAGTCTCTCGAAGATGGTGAACTACGCGGTGCTGTACGGAAAGACGCCGTTCACGCTCGCCAAGGACATCAACGTCACTCAGGAGGCGGCGCAGGAATTCATCACCGCCTACTTCACCGGCTTCCCGAAGGTGCGCGGCTTCATCGACCGCATTCTCGAAGAGGGGCGCACGACCGGTGTGGTGCGGACGATGTTCGGGCGACGGCGGCTCGTGCCGAACCTGACCAGCCGCAACTTCCAGATGCGCAGTCAGGCCGAGCGCGAAACGGTCAACATGCCGATCCAGGGCACAGCAGCCGACATCCTGAAGAAGGCGATGATCGATCTGCACGCGGAGCTGCCGAAGCGGGGACTCCGCACGCAGATGATTCTCACCGTCCACGACGAACTGTTGTTCGAGAGCCCGCAGGAGGAAGCCGAAGCGGCCGCGGAGGTCGTCCGCGACCGGATGGAGCACGCGGCCACGCTCGATGTCCCGCTCACTGTGGACATCGGCATGGCCGAGAACTGGCGCGACGCGAAGCCGTAAGCGTTCCCGAAGACCAGTGCGCTATTCAAAGTGCTTCAGTAAAGGCTCCATATCAAATAACACGGACACGTTCCAGACACGATCGCGCGAAATTCGTGGTGGACCGCCGGGAGCCGCGGCAAACGCGGATGTTTCGAAGCCTCCGGGGTACACGAGCATTCCGACGCGGACGCGAGGAACAAGCGCCGCCAATTCGTGCTCCCTCATTCTCGACGTCGCATGGAACTCGAAGCGCGCCGGTTCCAGGAACGTCCCTCTGAAGGATGGGAACTCCGTCGAGCTGAACCAATAGGCACCGGCCCCCACCCCGTATTCGACCATGTCCCACCTGTCGCTTTTGATCAGGCGAAAGGACATCGACGGTTCCAACGTGGTCTGGCTGATACGCCTGCCATTGGCAAACCGGCTATTGTCATCGGCCCAGACGAACTTGGCGCCGAGATCGAAGGCCGCCCACCTCCGCTCTTTTGCCGCCGGGTCGATTCTGCACGACGTGGTAATGACGCCCAGCGCCGAAGGGATCCGTGCCACTTTCGAACCATCAGCTTTCTGGACGACGCACAACAGCCGTGCGTCAAGGGAGAACCCGAAAAACGGTCCCGGTCCGCTATAGGGTTCGATGTATTCCCACCACGCGCGCGCCTGTCCAGGCAGGAGGAGTTGCACCAGCACCACAGCGATGAGCGTTTTGTAGATCCGACGCATTCAGACCTCCTCACGAGTTGAGGCTATGACCGTGCCGTCGGCGGAGTCCAACTGCTTAAGGCCTCGCAGAACCGGCGCCCTGACTTATACCTTGATAACGGCTGAACGGGCTCTCTCGCACGCCAAGAGGGACGAGCGACTCGTCTCCGCTCTTGACCGTTCGATTGCGCGGCGGCGGCAACTCGGGACAGTACAACAGTCGGTCACTATCGCGCGCGCCGATAATGTAACAGCGGCTGCCGTTCCAGGTCGCAGCCTCGAACGGGAACAACTGGTTGAAATACAGCATCCGATACGGAAAATGTAGCAACGCCACAGCCACGCAGGTCGCGACCACTCCCGCTGTCGCCAGGCCGGGGTGAAGCGATTGACCCCTCCGAACCAGCTTCACCACCGGATACCACACGACCACAGAGAAGATCACGACGAGGCTGAAGATCCAGCGGTACTGGTTGTGAAGTGCCACCGACGAGGGGGACAGTAGCCGCAGCTGATCATCGGTCGCCACAGGCAGATTGATCAGCGCCATGATCAACGGGTAAAAGTGCGAGAGCGCAGTCCACGTGGCCGCCACCGACACGACGAGCGCACATGAGGCGAGCACGGGCACTTCGTCCAGCCGCAGCCGGTGAGCTATCGCAGCGCCGCGCGCCCATACCGACGCGTCAAGTCTGCGCAAGGTCGATGACAACGCGATCAGTGCGCGCCGTACCCACACAACGACCATGGTTCCCAGCAACAGCACCATCAGGATCAGGAAAGGAGGGAGACTCGTTCGTCGGCCCCACACCAAGTAGTCCCATGCGGTTTCAGTTGCGTAATCCGAGCGGCCAAGAGACATGTTGAAGTGCGTCGACGTGATTGCCCCGAGCAGCGTCATGCCGACGAGTCCAACGGCCAGGACCACGACAGGCTTCCCGGCGCGCCACAGCCACGTGCGAGCAGCTCCGATCTTCAGGCTACTCAAAGCCGCGAGCAGCTCACTCGCGTCGGCGTACCGTTCTTCGGGATCCAGAGCAATCGCCTTCTCGACGGCCTGCATGAATGCGACTGGCAAGTTCGGCCGCACCTCGCTCAGCCAGCGGTGCTCGCGGTTCGCGTGTGCTTCTCGTAACTCGTCCACCGAGTTGGCCCTCACCGGATAGTCGCCGGTGACGAGGTTATAGAGCAGCACACCAAGGCTGTACACATCGCTCCGCGGCGACGCCTGCCCGTCTTCGATCACTTCCGGCGCCATGTAGAGCGGCGTGCCCGCGCGATCGCCCTTGCCGTGGGCGTCTGCCGTGCGGCCCGTGCCGAAGTCCATCAGCACGATCCGGCCAGTGTCGTCGCGCATGACGTTCTTAGCCTTGACGTCGCGGTGGAGGTAGCCGGCGCGATGGACGGCCGCCAGCGCGCGGCACAGGTCCTCGCCGATCGACACCGCTTCGGCCGCGCTCATCTTTCCCTGGCCGCGGACGATGTCGGCCAGCGTCTTGCCGTGCACGAACTCCATGCACAGGCCGACCCGATCCCCGTGCGCCTCGACGCCGAGCACATTGACCACGTTGTTGTGGCGGATCTTGGCGAGCGCACGGCCTTCCTGCAGCAGGCGTTCTTTGAGGCGTGTATCGCCGACGCGCCGATGCAGGATCTTGATCGCGACGTCGCGTTCGAGCTCCGAGTCCCAGGCGCGATAGACGCTGCCGTAGCTGCCCTCACCGACCCTGGTGGTCAGACGATACTTGCCCCACGTGTCGGGGACAGCGCTCGACACGGTCGGCTCCGTGGCGTTCGCCAAGGTGGTCTGCTCGTAGTCCGCCGCCGCATTGCGGTGCAGATTGACGATGTCGTTGAGGATGCGAAGGCTCTGGGCCCACTCCCGCCCGCGCGACGGCGTGACCTTGTCGAAGGCACTCCAATCAACGGACATGCCGTCGGCGATCTGTTCGATGGCGTGGTCGAGGACGGCTTCAGACATGTTGCATCTCCTCGGCAAGACGCTTCATGGCGCGTGTGACGGCCATGCGTGCGGCCGACGCCGAGGGCCTCCCAAGGACAGTCGCGAGTTCGTCGTAGCCGTAGAGCATTTCGAGCCGCCCGATGATGGCTTCGCGATCGGCAGGCTTCAGCCGATGCAACGCGGCTTCGTAGCGCTCGAGATTCTCGGCGCCAATCGCGGCTTCGAGCGGCGACGTGGCTTCGTCTTCGATCCCTTCCGACAACCCGCTGATTTCCGGACGGCGTTTGTGCTGGCGGATGATGTCGCGAATGCGATTCATCACCGCCTGACGGAGATACGCCTGCAGCGCACCTTGATGTCGGGATTCGAACGCCTCGAGACGACGCATCGCGGAGATGATCGTGTCCTGCACCAGGTCCGCGGTGTCGTTCATGCCACGCGCGCTGGCCGGCAAACGGCCGTGCGCCCAGCGGCGCAGCGCCGGGACACACCGCTCGAGTAGCCGGTCAAGGGCCTGAGGGTCGCCCCCTTTTGCGAGCTCGAGGAGCTCTATCGTCGTCTCGGGGGGCAGCGGCTCTTCGCGTGTCCCCGTCGTCGACCCGAAGTCACTGGTCATGGCAAGGTTGCCGGGCCCGGCAACCTCCTGACGCGATGATACCTGCGGGTATGACAACGTCGAAGCGGAAACGGACACTCCGCCCGGGTTAAGGGTCTCGCTAGTTTCCATGATCGGTACTCCGTACAGAGCTACTTACCGATCAGAACGCACTGAACCCTCGAAACGAACAGCCCGGACGAGGTGAAATTTCGGGCTATTCAGCCCTTATTTCCACTGGTCTTTGACGAGCTCCCACTCAGCGCGCAAGGCATTGACGGCTTCCTGAGGGTCGCGGACGGCCATCACACGGGAGCGCTCGGGAATCAGGGCTTGCATGACCAGGCGGTCGAGGTCGGCGCGAAGCTCGCCGGTCGTCTCGGGAGAGAGGGTGGACCGGACCCACCCGGCGATCGCCACGTGCCACGCGGCGTCGATATCTCCTGTGCCCCGAAGGGCGACCGCCAGCCAATAGTTGGCGACGGCACTGCCGGGATCCTGTCGCAACTCTTCCTGCATCCGTTCGGCAATTCGTTCGAAGACGACCCGGCGCCGATCGACCGGTCGCGACTGCGCTTCGCGGTCCTGGGCGGTGGCCCACCAGTCGAGCAAGACCTGTTTATCGCGTGTGCTCAGGAGGGTTGAGCGGTTGAGTGCCGTCTGGAAGAGCTCCGCGGACTCGCCAAAGAGCTCGGCCATGTAGAGCGATTGAGCCAGGCCGATGATCATGTCCACCTGGTCGCGCGGCGCCAGCGCCGCAAACTTGATGGTCACAAACGCCTCACGCGCAGCCACCAAGTCCTTCGGGTCGAGGTTCTGCCGATATCGCTCGAGATGGGAGCGAGCAATCACAAGCGCCGCCGCATCGGCAAATGCCGGTTGCCGGCGGGCGACAGCGGCCGCATCGATGGCCCCTTCGTAGTTCGCGGCGTTGTACAGCGTCCGCGCCTTCGCCAAAGAGGGGGGTTCAGCCGTCCAGGCTGTCGAGGCCGGCCCCAGGAGGACCAGCATCAGCGCTCCAATGCACAAGGTCCGCATGGGTCCATCCTAGTTCAACTCAATTGCCAACGCCCAACTGCCAACTCCCAACCACCTCCAACTCCCAACGCCCAATTCAACGTTGAAAATCGGGAGTTGGGAGTGGTTGGGCGTTGGGAGTTGGGAGTTGGGAGTTGAAGTTGCTACCATCGGCTTTCGATGAGTGAGCCGATCATCATCGCGCGGGAGGCGCATTCGATTTCACGGAAGCAGATCGATCCCGATGCGTTGAAGGTGCTCTATCGGCTTCATCAAAGCAACTACATCGCCTATCTGGTGGGCGGCAGCGTTCGTGACCTTCTCCTCGGCCGCCGGCCCAAGGACTTCGACATCGGGACGTCGGCGCATCCCTATCAAATCAAGAAGCTGTTCAGGAACTGCTGGATCATCGGCCGCCGCTTCCGGCTGGCCCACGTGCGGTTCGGGACAAAGACGATCGAGGTGGCGACCTTCCGCCGCCCGGTGAGCCAGGAGGAACTGGCCGCGGCCGAAGAGCCGCAGCCGGAAACGGCCATGCGCGCCGAGGGCGACGAGTCCGCCGATCGCCTCGTTCATCGGGACAACACCTTCGGCACACCCGAGGAGGATGCGTTCCGGCGGGATTTCACGATCAACGCCCTCTTCTACGACATCGCCACCTTCTCGATCATCGACTACACCGGCGGCCTCGACGATCTGCGGGCCGGCCTGGTCCGATGCATCGGTGAGCCGGCGGAGCGATTCCAGGAGGATCCGGTCCGGATGCTCAGAGCCGTCGCGATGGCGGCGCGACTGGGCTTCCGCATTGACGCACCAATCGACGCGGCGATTGCCCGGACTCGCGGCGAGATCGCGCGCAGCGCCCCAGCCCGCCTGATTGAGGAGTTCTACAAGCTGCTCCGCTCGGGCGCCTCGGAACCGGCGTTTCGGATGATGGCCGAGCGGCACCTGCTCGAACCTATCGCGCACGAACTGCAGCGGAATGCTGACGCGCGCCTCTGGCGTTCGCTGGCCACGCTCGACACCTACCGGCGCCGATTCGAGGAGATCCCTGACACACTGACCAACGCCATCCTCCTCGGTTCGCTGCTCATCCCGCTTGGCTATTCGCTGCGCAGCCTGCTGCCGGTGCCTGGCGCCGATGACGACCGCCGCAAGGAACCGCGTCTCTCGATCGGGATCCTGCCGCTGGCTCGTCGCGACGTCGAACGACTGCGGCAGATCCTCTCGCTGCAGCAGCGGCTGATGGACATGAACCTGTCGCCGCGTGCCAAGCGCGCGCTGATGCATCGCGGCCCGTTTCGCGAAGCGATGACGTGGCTCGAGATTCACGGTGGAGCGCCTGACGTCGTCGAGCACTGGCGCGGGTTCATCGAGGCGGCCGGCGCCTACGAAGGCGAAGCAGAAGCCGCCGACAAGCCGCCGCGGCGAAGGCGACGCCGGCGAAGGCGAAGATTCCGCTCGACGCCAACGTCATAGGGCGACGCATGCGTCGCTCCTACGAACGCTCTACCCTTTCGTTCGCTCGAACTCGCGCATGAACTGCACGAGCGCGTCCACGCCTTCCTGAGGAAACGCGTTGTAGATCGACGCGCGCATGCCGCCGACGAGACGATGGCCCTTGAGGCCGTCGAGTCCTGCGGCCGTAGCGGCCTTCTCGAACTCCTTTTCCAGCGGTTCACTCGGCAGACGGAACGTCACGTTCATCAGCGAACGGCTTTCCTTCTGCGCAGTCCCTCGATAGAACCCCGTGCGATCGACCTCGGCGTAGAGCGTCTCGGCCTTGCGCTGGTTCACACGCGCGACGGAGGCGAGACCGCCGAGCGACTTCAACCACTTCATCGTCAGGCCGAGGAGGTACACGCCGAAGGTGTTGGGCGTGTTGTAGAGCGAGTTGTTGTCCGACTGGACCTTGTAGCTGAGCATCGTCGGCAGATCGGCGTTCGAGCGTGCCAGCAGATCCTCGCGCATGATGACCAGGGTAACGCCGGACGGACCGAGATTCTTCTGCGCGCCGGCGTAGATCAGGCCGAACCGTCCGATGTCGATCGGGCGGCTGAAGATATCTGACGATGCATCTGCGACGAGCGGCAGGTTGCCGGTCGCCGGAAGGGAATGCCACTCGGTGCCTTCGATCGTGTTGTTCGAGGTGATGTGGACGTACGCCGCATCGGGCGTCAGCGCGATCTCGTTCGGCGAAGGAATGCGGTTGTAGTTGTCGGCCTTGGTCGAACCGGTGACGTTGACCCGTCCGACTCGCTTGGCTTCTTTGATCGCCTTGTCCGCCCACGTGCCAGTGTCGATGTAGTCCGCCGTCGAGCCAGGCGACAGCAGGTTCATCGGCACCATCGAGAACTGGAGGCTTGCGCCACCTTGGAGCATGAGCAGTCGGTAGTTGGCCGGGACTCCGGCCAGCTCACGTATGTCGGCGATCGCCCCGTTGAGGAGATCCTCGAAGGCCTTCGAGCGATGGCTGATCTCCATCACCGACATGCCGACACCGGGCAGCGATACGAGCTCACGCTGCGCCTGCTCGAGGACGGGCAGCGGCATCACCGCGGGACCAGCTGAGAAATTGAAAATGCGCGACGCCATATCGCTAGCGTACACCGGCGGTCGAAGCGATTGTCCTACCGGCCCTACGCTGTAGGGCACGTCCTTTTGGACGTGCCGTTTAGATCAGATGCCGTCAGATCAGATGCGACAGAAGGCCGTCTCGAAGCTTCGGTTCAAACCACGTGGACTTCGGCGGCATGATCCCGCCGGCATCGGAAATCGTCATCAGGTCCTCGACGCTGACCGGAAACATCGAGAACGCCACTGCCGCCCGGCCCGATCGCACGGCGGTCTCGAGCTCTCCAGTTCCACGCAACCCGCCCACGAAGTCGATGCGCTTGCTCGAACGTGGGTCGCCGACGTCGAGCAGCGGGTTGAGGATCACATCCTGAAGCCGGCTCACGTCGAGCCGATCCGTTGCCGGCGTCGTGCCGCTGGCCTCGCCGAGCGCGATCGTGTGCCAGGTCCCTGCCAGGAACATTGAGACCTCTCCGCGACGCACCGGCGTCGCAGGACCGTTCTGTACCGAGAAGCGCTGTCGAAGTGCGTCCAGAAGCGCTGCCGGCGATGTGCCCCCGAGATCCGTGACGAGACGGTTATACGGAAGGATGCGGACCTGGGACGCTGGAAACGCGACGGCCAGAAACGAATCCCATTCTCCGGAGATTCCCCCCGCACCACGCAACTGCTGCCGGGCGCGCGCTGCGCTGGCCGCGCGGTGATGGCCGTCAGCGATATACAGCGCCGGTACATCGGCAAACGCGTCTACCAACGGCCCTTCGTCGCGCGCATCGGCGCGCCAGATCGTGTGCTGCACGCCGTCGGCGGCCGTGAAATCGTAGAGGGGCGACCCTGACGCCACGACGCGTTCGACTGCACCGTCGATCGCGGAGACCTCGCGATGGATGAGAAACACCGGGCCCGTCTGCGCTCGCAGCGCGAGCAGATGCCTGGTGCGATCGTCTTCCTTGTCGGGCCGCGTCCGCTCGTGCCTCTTGATCACATCGCGGTCGTATTCGTCGAGCGAGAAGCAGGCGGCAATGCCGGTCTGCGTGACGTTCTCCATTCGCAGGCGATACACGTACACGCGTGGCGCGTCCTCGACGAGCAGCGGCGCATCCTGCTTCAGGTGCTCGAGGTTCGAGACGGCCTTCGCGTAGACCACGTCGCTGTACGGATTGACGTCCCGGGCGCAGTCGATTTCAGCTCGCGAGACGTGAAGGAAGCTCAGAGCATTACCGTCGGCAAGGGCGCGGGCTTCGTCAGCATTGACCACGTCGTAGGGGACGGCGGCGACACGAGAGGCTGCCGCAGGAGCAGGACGAAGCGCGCGAAACGGCGCGAGAGCCGCCATACCGAATTCTAACGGGTGGCGACCGATGCGGGATGTGGCGGACCGAGCGACGCGAGCGCACGATCGCGCTCCGAGACAAAAGCCGCCATCGACGAGGCCGGCACCGGATCGCCAGGCGGCAGGTTGCGATGCTCGCGCAGCGGGTTGACGAACACGCCGTTCTTCTTCAAGCCGTAATGCAAATGCGGTCCGGTCGCCAGACCTGTGGCGCCGACTCGACCGATCGTGTCGCCCTGACTGACCGACGCACCAGCCCTGATGCCAGCCGCAAACGCCGACAGGTGCAGGTAGTACGACTCGTATCCCGAGGTATGGCGAATCCGCACCATCCGGCCGTTGGCATTGTCGAACGTCGCGGACACAACCCGGCCGGCGGCAATCGACACGACAGGCGCTCCCGGGGGCGCGCCGTAGTCCACACCCCGATGCGCTCGCGCCGTGTGCAGCACGGGATGCATGCGCCTGGCCGAAAAGCCTGAGGTCACCTGTGGCACGAACTTCAGCGGCGAGCGCAAGAAAAATCTCCGCAGCGAGCGTCCCTGCTCGTCGTAGTAGTCCGGCTTGCTGCCTGGTGTGGTGAAGCGGAAGGCGTGGAGCACGCGACCGTCGTTCTCGAACCGGGCGGCGGTGACGACGCCGTAGGAGTTCGGGCGACCCTCGCGGCGGAAGCGCTCGAACGTGACGCTGTACCGATCGCCTGGCTGAAGGTCGGTGTTGAAGTCGATCTCGCCGGCAAAGATCTCGGCCATCGCGATCGCGAGATCGGTCCCCTCACCCGCGGCCTCGATCGACTGAAAGAGCGATGGCGTGTCCTCGCCGATCTCTCCAGACGCCGTCACGTGCTCGAGCGTCTTCGGGATCGGCACAACCTCTGCGCGCACACCATCGGTGTTGTCGGACGCGGGCGTGACGCGCAGGAACGAGTCGGCATCGATCTCGTACTCGAACAGCCGCAGCGCTCCATCCACTGTGCGTTCGAGCAGGAACGGCTGCTGCGATCGCAGCCTGCGCGGATCGAAGACGGCACGCGCGGCGGCGACAACCTGTTCAATAGCGGAGGTGCCGAGCCCGTGCGTGCGCAGCATCGAGTCCATCGTGCTGCGGTTGGTCACGACACCGCGAATCTCAGTGGTGTCGGGCGTCAGGTAGATGTCAACTCCTGACGATGAGTGCGGTGGCGGCAGCGCTTCCTCGGCGCAGCCGGCGAAGAAGAGAAGTGCGACTGCAATCAGCGCGGCGCGTGCCATAGGTCTTGATGCGGCTTACCCAGCCGTAGCCTCCGGCGTAAGCGGGCGGGCGGTCACACCGCTGCCGCCGATGGTATCAACTCGCGCGTTGGTGCGGAAGAACTTCGGCGGCGGGTGCGTCCGATTCACCGTTCAGCTGGCGAATAGCGGTTTGCAGGGCGAGCGCCTCAAGCGTTCGCTCGGCCTGGGCCGGCAGCACCTCGTGAAACGCGCGCGCCGCATCGACACCCGAGCTGAACGACACACGGCCGTGCACCTGAAGCGCGTCCTGCAGCCAGGCCCGGAGCTTCGAGTCGGTTGCCGGATTGGCGGACACGCTCGCCGCCATCGCCATCTCGTGCGCCTTCTTCGGGTACTCGTCGTTCCGAAGGCTGCGACGCTCGGTGATTGCCAGGACAACGGCGCCGAGCTGCGTGACGTCGCCGCGCTGATCGAATCGCGGCAGGCTGGCAGCGGTGGGCAACGCGACGCCGAAGTCGCGCCACAGATGTTCGCGATTCCGCTGCAGCGCTTGCAGCGCGTCGCCGTAGACCGCGCCGGTCAGGACCGTCGAGCCGTCGCGCTGCAACACGATGTGCGCGGGTGTCAGCGCGCCGTGCGCCATCGACGGCATCTTCTCGTGCATCGTCGCCAAGGCGGTCACGATCGATGCAGCCAGCTCCAGCAGCTCTTCACCGGACAGTGAGATGGTCTTGAATTCAAGGCCGGCGAGCACTTCCGACAAGGGCACGCCATCGGGCGTCACACTGAAGACGGAGAGGGCGTCGCCCGTCCGCGCGATGCGGATCACGCGCCCGAGCGGGTTGTCTTCGAGGCTGTTGTGGTACGCGGCACGCGCGCGGATGGCCTGTTCTGAGGTGGGCGTGGCGAGGGCAGGCGTGAGGTCCAGCCGCTCAATGCGTCCGAGCTGCGGATCCTCGATGATCGAACGGGCACCGAACCCGTCCTCTCTCGCCGACGGTGACTGATCGGTTTCCCGGGCCATCTGTGGTGGTTGGCTAAGCGTGCAACCGGCAGGCCGACGGCACAGCTGGAGAAACGCTGCACAATCGCGCGTTTTTGATACGGATTGCGCGAATCTGGCCGCGGCTCACTCACGAAACAGTTATCGATTTGACTGATTTCGTAAGTCGATCACAATGGGTCTCGTCCATGGAGATCCTCATTCCGATCCTCGCAGCGGCTGTTGCCGCCGGGATTGCCGTGATCGTGATGCGCAGCGCCACCGCGCGTCAGCTCGCCGAGTCTCGGGCAGCAGCGGCGGCGGAGCTCGCGGCGTCGCAGCAGGCCCTCCTCGACAAGGCGGACCAGCGGCTGCGCGAGACCTTTCAATCGCTTGCCGCGCAGGCGCTCAACGAGAACCGCTCGTCGTTCTTCGATCTTGCAAAGACCTCGTTCGAAACGTACCGGCAGCCGATTGCCGACACGCTGAAGCGAGTGGACGAGCGGCTCGGCGATGTCGAGAAGGAGCGGATTGAGACGTACGCGCGACTGTCGGAGCAGATCCTCGCGCTCGGCTCGTCGGCGAACACGCTGGCCAATGCCCTCCGCACCCCTGCCGTCCGCGGCCGTTGGGGCGAGCTGCAGCTACGGCGGGTTGTCGAGATGGCGGGGATGCTGCAACGATGCGACTTCGAGGAGCAGCCGGGACTCTTTTCCGACAACGGACGATTGCGCCCTGATCTGATCGTCCACCTGCCTGGCGGCAAACAGATTGTGGTCGATGCCAAGGTGCCGCTCGAACAGTTTCTCGAAGCGCAGGCCGCGAGTGACGACGAGGCACGCGCCGCGCGACTGCAGGGACACGCTCGGCAAGTGCGGGATCACATGGATCGGCTGGCCGCAAAGGCGTATTGGGATCAGCTCGGGAACTCGCCTGAGATGGTGGTCATGTTCCTGCCCGGCGAATCGCTGTTCAGCGCGGCGCTTCAGCACGACCTGACACTGATCGAGCACGGACTGCAGCAGCGGGTGCTGCTCGCCAGCCCTCTGACGCTCATCGCGCTGCTGACCACCGTCGCCCACTCGTGGCGGCAGGAAGCGATCACCGAGAACTATCGCGAGGTGGCGCGTCTCGGCAAAGAGTTCTACGAGCGGCTGGCGACGTTCGCCGACCGCTTCGACGAGATCAGAAAGCGCCTCGACGGCGCGGTGCAGGCCTACAACGAAGCGGCGGGTTCGTTCGAGTCGCGCATTCTCGTCAGCGCCCGCCGTCTGCGCGAGCTCGAGGTGACCACTGCCGCCGAATTGCCGCCGGCCGATCCCATCGAGCGCGTGCCGCGCGTGCTCAAGCAGGTCGGGCTGATGGGACTGCCGGAAGGCGCCCTCGCCGACGCTGAGGTGGACGAGGTCGAGAAGGTTCCATAAAATCTATGGTTCCTCGATGTCCGATCCTTTAGCCACAGTCGTGGACCGTCCGCTCGACTTTATTCGGGAGATTGTCGCCAGCGATTTGAAAGCCGGGCGGCATCGTCTCGCGCACACTCGTTTTCCGCCCGAACCAAACGGTTATCTGCACATCGGCCACGCCAAGTCCATCTGTTTGAACTTCGGCGTCGCCGAGGAATTCGGCGGCATCTGCAACCTCCGCTTCGACGACACCAATCCCACGAAAGAGGACACGGAGTACGTGGACTCCATTCAGCAGGACGTGCGATGGCTCGGGTTCGACTGGGCCGAGCGGATGTTCTATGCCTCGGACTATTTCGAGCAGATGTACGCGTTTGCCGAGCAGTTGATTCGCGACGGGCACGCCTACGTGGACAGCCTGACGGCTGACGAGATTCGCGACTACCGGGGAACGCTGACCGAGCCGGGCCGTAACAGTCCACATCGCAGCCGGCCGCTCGCGGAGAGCCTCGATCTGTTCCGCCGGATGCGGGCCGGCGACTTTCCTGACGGTACGCACGTGCTGCGCGCGCTGATCGATATGGCGTCGCCGAACATCAACATGCGGGATCCCACGCTGTACCGCATCAGGCACGCCGCGCATCACCGAACCGGCGATGCCTGGTGCATCTATCCGACCTACGACTACGCCCACCCGATCTCGGACGCGATCGAGGGCATCACGCATTCGCTGTGCACGCTCGAGTTCGAGGACCATCGTCCGCTGTACGACTGGGTCGTCGATCACATCGGGCAGGAGACGGCGTTCAGATCCCGTCCGCGGCAGATTGAATTCGCGCGGCTGAATCTGAATTACACCGTGATGAGCAAGCGCAAGCTGCTGGCGCTGGTCGAACAGAAGCTCGTCTCCGGATGGGATGACCCGCGGATGCCGACCATCGCCGGGATCCGGCGCCGCGGCTACACACCTGAGGCCGTCCGCGATTTCTGTACGCGTATCGGCGTCGCCAAGAAAGAGAACGTGATCGACGTCGCGCTGCTCGAGCACACGGTTCGCGAGGATTTGAACCGCCGCGCGCGCCGCGCCCTGGCCGTGCTGCGACCAATCAAAGTTGTCATCGAGAACTTTCCAGACGGACAGATCGAGTACGTCGAGGCAGTGAACAATCCCGAAGATCCAGCCGCTGGCACGCGGTCGGTGCCCTTCTCACGCGAGATCTACATCGAGCGTGACGACTTCATGGAAGTGCCGCCGAAGAAGTTCTTCCGCCTCTCGCCCGGCGCGGAAGTGCGGCTGCGCTACGCCTACATCCTCAAGTGCGAATCGGTCGCCAAAAATGACGCCGGCGAGATCACCGAGATCCGCGGCACGATCGACACGGAGTCGTTGCGCGGCGCCACGGCGACGCGCCGCGTCAAGGGCACGATCCATTGGGTCTCGGCTGCGCACGCGGCGGATGCGGAAGTGCGACTGTACGATCGACTGTTCACCTCGGAGGATCCCGGCGAGGGCGGACGCGATCCGCTGACGAATCTGAATCCTCACTCGCTGGAGATTCTGCCGCACGCCAAAGTCGAGCCCGGGGTGGCGTCAGCCGCGCCCGGCACGCGCTTTCAGTTCGAACGTCAGGGCTACTTCTGCGTCGACCCCGACTCGACGCCGGGCCGGCCGGTCTTCAACAGAACGGTTACCTTGAAAGATACGTGGGCGAAAATCAGCGGTAAAACCACACCGTAGAGCGGAGGCTTTAGCCTCCGCGGACAGCGCACGCTGAAGCGTGCGCTCTACTTCGCTTGGTAATTGGCGGCGAAGCTGGGATCGCATTCATACGGAAAGATGTGATCGTTAGCGGCGCCGCGGTCCCACGCCACGTAACGCGCGCCGCGATTGTCCAGCACCTCGGGATCCTCGAACTCCTGCCTCGCCATCAACGTCTTCCCATCGCCACTGAGCCAGAAGCGCTCGATCATCCGCACGTTGTCGCTGTGATTGAGCCCGTTGTTGGTGATGGTCGATTCGCTCAGGTGTGTGGTGTCTACGACGAGTGTGTTGCCCTCCCATCGTCCAACCGAATCGCCGACTTTGGTGTGCGGCGCGGACGCGGGCAGGTGAGGCCGGCCGTCCATGAAGATGATCCGCACCAGGTCGTAGTACTCCAGTCGTATGACGATGAACTCGGTGCCCTGGTGAATCTCCATCGGAAACGGGCCCTGCATCGAATAGACGATCGACGGCGGCAGGCACACGCGGCTGATGGACATCTCGTCTTGCGGTTTCCACCTCATCGCCGCCGCCAACGCGGCCGCCTTGACCTTCAGCCCACCGAAGTTTCCCGATGGCAGTTCGGGAGCTCCGGCATCAGCCAGCAGCACGGTATTTGGCGGGAGCGGACCTTGCGGCGCCTCACTCGCTCTGAATGCGCGGCCCGCACTCCAATAGCCGGAGAAGTTGGGATGTTTCGCCGGGGGCTGTTGTCCCTGCGCAACCAACGTCCACGCCGCGAGGATGACCAGAAGCACGAGGGTCGTGACGCGAGCCATCATCAGTCCACCCGCTGATTCGAGACCGGCGTCCCGAGAACCGTGCCGTCAGCGCGCTTCACGGTCCGCATCCGCATGTAGTTCGAGCCGTCACGCGCCCGCCAGCCCTCGACGGTAATCGTCTCGCCGACCGTCAGACTGTCCTTTGTCCAACCACGACGTCGAAGCAGCGTGACCGCGTTGGTCTCAGCGCGCCACGGCTCGACCTCTCCCTTGGCATTCTTGACCGTGAACGAAATGATTGCGTGCGGATTGGTGAAATGGAAATCGGTCACGCTACCCGTGACCTCGATGATCGTCTGATCGTCGAAGAACACGGCAAACGAGTGATGCGCGGATGCCGGCGCCGCCGTCACCACGAGCAGCACCAGCCAAGGCAGAGAGCTTCGCACCTGGTCCCTCCAGTGCGGGCGATGGTAAGCCCGGCATGGAGCGAGGCACTGTCAAAAAACCGGAAAAGTTGCGGGGGCCGCCTATCGCTGGTGACGGGACGCGCAGTCGCGCAGCTGCTGCGCCACCTCGAGCGCCTCGGGCTCGGCCAACAGTCCATCGCTCGGCCACGGCAGCTTCCACGTCCAGTTCTGGTCGCCGACGGTTGCCGGCTGATTAATCCTCGCCCGCCAGCCAAACACGTCCTGAATCGGAAGAATCAGCAGGTCAGACCCCGACGCGCAGAGCGCGTCGAGCAGCGTCTCGCGCAGGCGCTGCGTGAGGGTCGGTTCGCTGACCGCGCGCGCACGATCCTCCGCGCTCATTCGCTCGCGTATCGATGGGATCTCCAGCGCGGCGCGACGCTCCTCCGCCTCGGCCTGCTCCCACCAGATCACGAGGGGCTCGGTGTCATGGGTGCCTGACGTCGCGACCGATACAGGGGCGTATTCCGCGGGGTCGCGGAAGGGATGACCCTCCTTTTGCCAATGGCGCTCCCAGCGAAACACGCGATAGCCGGGGATGCGGAGTCGCGCAAGCGATTCGCGCACGAAGTCGGGGATGACACCGAGATCCTCGGCAATGATCTCGACATCTGATGCTTGAAACGCACCGAGAATGCTCTCGCCGAGCGCGATCTGCTCGTGCTGCACCGCCGGCATGAACACGCCGTGGCCGCCGCCAAGCGGCCGAACATACATCCGGTAGAAGCCGACGAGATGATCCACCCGATAGCCGTCGAAGAGATCCGCGTTCCGCCGGGCGCGTTGTCTGAGCCAGTCGAAATCCCGCTCGGCGAGCACGTCCCACCTGTACGCAGGAAGTCCCCAGTCCTGCCCTGTTGCGCTGAATGCGTCCGGCGGCACGCCGACAGACAGCGCGGGATTGAACTCGTCCTGCCGGGACCACACGTCCGCGCTGTCGCCGCTGACGGGAAAAGGAAGATCGCCAAACAACGCGACGCCGCCCGTCCGCGCGCGTGCTGCGCTCCACTGCTCTCCGGCAATCCACTGGACGTACTTGCGGAATCGCACGTCTTCGTCCAGCGCGACTCTGGCCTCCACCAGCGCCTCGGGCACGCGGTCGCGAACCGGCTGCGGCCATTCCGTCCATTGATGCTCGCCGTGATGAGCGTGCAGCGCGCGGAACAGCGCGTAGTCGTCGAGCCACCAGGCCTGCTCGTCGATGTAGGCGCGAAAGCGCTGCGCCCGCGGCGACTCGAGCTTCCATTCGCTGTGCTGAAAGTGCGCGAAGGCGCGGTGCAACGCGATGGACTTGAGCGCCCGCACCGACGCGTAGTCAACCGCGGGCGCCGAGCGCACCCACTCCAGACGATCGCGCCACTCGGGCTCGAGCGCGCGCACGCCGCCGATCGCCGCGAAGTCGTCGAGCGCCTCGAGCGTGATGAATTGCGGATCGATGGCCATCGCGCTCAGTGCCGAATACGGTGACGACTCCGTCACCGGCATCTCGTTGATCGGCAGCATGAGCAGCACGCGCTGCCCGGCGCGTGAGAGCCAGGCACAGAGCGGCTCGAGATCGCCGATCTCGCCGATGCCCCAGCTCCGGGTTGACGGAATCGAGAATAGCGGGACCAGGAGGCCGGCGCGGCGCGATCGCTCAGAGCGGGATGTCATGCGCTCGCGTACCGAAGCACGCGCGCGAACGCTTCGGCGAAGACGTCCTCTTGCGGCAGCAGACTCACGATGACGAACGCTTCGTGAGCAAAGTCAAAGAAGAAACCAGGATGGACGAGGACGTGCTCGTCCTGCACGAGACCAAGCGCAAGCGCCTCCTCGCTGCGCGTTGCCGGAACGCGAACAACAGCTGACCAGCCGCCTTCAGTGCGCAGCACCTCGCAGGCAGGATAGGCACGGCCGACATTACGGGCCGCGGCCAGATTTCTCGACACCCGCTCGTGGATCGCCTGCCGGGTCGGCGCGGCACGACGGAAGAGTTCCGGTGCAGCGACTTGGACTGGCGTATTGACCGAGAGGAAAGTGTCGGCGATGAGCTCGAGACCCGACAAGGCGTCGATTCGCGCGTTCACCGGACCATCAACAATCGTCCACGCAAGTTTCACCTGCGGGAGCCCCAGCGCTTTGGATGCCCCGCCAAGCGTGAACGCCAGCACCTTGGCGCGCCGCGCAATCTCCGTTGCCGGCGCATCCGCATCGAGGGCGTACTCCGCAAAGACCTCGTCGGAGACAATCGCCCACCCTCGCTCCCGGCAGATCGCAGCGACGGTGTCGGCTTCACGAGCGGTCACATACGACCCGGTCGGGTTGTTCGGTGAGACCAGCAGCACGGCCCGAACGTCCTCGTGCGTAGAGGTCATCCCCTCGAAATCGATTTCCCACCGGCCGTGGTACTCGAGGCGGTACGGGACGGCTTTCACTGACTCGAGACGCGTCAGGTGCTCGAACAGGGGATAGCTCGGTTGCGGGACCAGGACCGACTCACCGGGATTGCAGAGCAGCTTGAACAACCAGCTATAGGCTTCGCTCGTGCTTGCCGACAGCACGATGCACTCGGGATCGACTGCGACTCCGCGACGCGCGTAGTCGGCCGACACGGCCTCACGAGCGGCACGCAGCCCGAACGGCTGCGGGTCGTAGCACAGCGCACGCTCGGACGCGGCGGCGCTGAGCAAATCGGCGGGATAGGCCAACCCGACGCGTGTCGGATTGGACTCCGTCAAGTCAACGAGAGCTGTACCGGCGGCCGTGAGGCGGGCGACCGCCTGGCTCAGCGCGTTGGTCTCAGCGTGCCCGGGCAGGCGGTTCGAAAACATCGGCGTCTGCTGTGCGCCCAACCGGTTCCGCATCGCGTGACAACGAGGAGTACTCCAACATCTGGGTTTCGAGATCACACGGATACGAGATCTCGACGTCAACGATGTCGCCGCGGGTGTCGCGCTGGGCCTCGAGCCGCGGCATCACGAACCCGGTATACGACGGCAGCTTCAGACGATCGACGCGCTCGACCACCTCATCGCGGAGGGCGGGATCGAAATGCACGCCGTGCTCCTCGAACAGCCGCTTCGCCGCCTGATAGTCGCCTTCGCTCTTGATCCGCTGCACCTCGGCAAGCAGCCGACCCGCGCCGTGACGGAACGCCGCAGCATCGGTCATCACAAAGTACGTCTTGCCATCGCGCCGTCTGACGTCGATGGCCGTCGTGTGCGCACGCAGCCAGTTGACGATCATCTGCCGGTTGCGCATGTGGTCTTCCTCGAGGTGCGTACCGACACGGACACGGCGCAGCTGCACGAGTGCCGTTCGCGTGTAGTACTCGTACTCGGTCCGCACGAGGTCGGCATGCTCGTCGGCCGGAACCAACCCGAGCTCGACAACCTCGCGATCAGCCAGGAAGTACAGCGCCACCAGATCGGCGCGCGCTTCTTCAATCGACGAATACTGTTCGGCGAGCAGGCGATGGGGTGGAACCGTGACCTCCTCGGCCATTCGACCCGAGCCGTGACCGATCACTTCGTGCATGTCGGTCGTCAACTCCTGCGCCGCGGCGCCCCACCGCTTCGCGCGCTCCGCCTCAGCATCGTCCCAGGCAAATTCCACGCGCAAGCCTTCGGGCGTTGACCGCTCGTAGGCTTCCGAGACGTTGGTCAGCGACACCGACTTGCTGCCGTGCTGTTCGCGGATCGCCTGATCATTCGGAAGGTTGATACCGATCGGCGTTACCGGACCCGAGTCCCCCGTCTCGATCACCACTTCGATGGCACGCGCCGTCACGCCGGTGACCGCCGCCTTGCGAAACCGCGGGTCCCAGGGCATGTGATCCTCGAACCACTGCGCGTGTGCGGCCAGGGTTCGAATCCGCCTCGTCTTCTCCGGGTTCACATAGCAGACGAGACCTTCCCACGCGCCTTTGACGCCACGTGGATCGAGATAGACCTCGACGAAGCCGTTGATCGTATCGACGGCCGATTCCTGATCGCGAACCCAAGCGATGTCGTAGGCGATGCGGTCGGCTTCTTCTCCGGTCTCGTAAAAACGGATCAACGCCGTGAGCGCCTCGGCCATGCGCGGCGGTGCGTACGGCAGCGCATCGGTCAAATGGGCGACGATGCGCCGGATCTCGCGATCGTAGCGTCCGCCGACGCGGTAGACGTCTTCGCGCAGATGTCCGTTGTCCGCCGTGAGACGCGAGTTCAACGCATACCGTTCCTCGAACGTTTCCAGCGCACGCATCGAGACGCCTGCATACAAATTGTTCGAGCTCGCCTCGAGGATGTCGCGTCCGTCGCCGGGCGTCTTGTTGGTCAGAATCGGATCAAAGGCGGCGTCGAAAAACAGCGGCGCGACGCGATCGACGAGAACCGCCAGCGATTCGCCGGGCCTGGTCGGAAACGAGGCGCCGGCGAGGCTCGCAGCCGTCAATGCGTCGAGCAGCTCGGCGCGAGTCAGACGCAAGACGAACTTGCGTGCCGTGAGGTTGTTGTACGGACCGGTATTGATCCAGAACAGCTTCGTATAGCGCCGCACTTCGGCGAGGATTCGCGGGTCCACGGGGTCTCCGTGCCGCAGGATCGCCTCGAGCAGCTCGCGCATCTCGAGGTTATGCGCGTAGCGCTGGTCGTAGTAGATGTCGCGTCCCGCCAGCGCCGCGAGATAGAGATGCCAGACGAGGATCTTGTCGCGACGGTCCAGCGACGCGAAGCCATCAGCGTAGAGTTGGACGACGGCTGCATCGTCCACGCTTTCGAGAACATACCGGCGCGTGTCGTTCATGATTTAGAGGGAGATGCGTTCGAGGTGCTGCGGGGTCTCGGCGGCCCAGCCGAAACGCTTCTGCACGAGTGTCTTGAGCGCGTCCATCGGCGCTGGCTCGCCGTGCACGAGACAGATGCGCCGTGGTGCGGCGGGCAGCGTGCCGAGCCAGCGAACGATTTCGCCGCGGTCAGCATGCGCTGACATCGAGTCGATCTTCGCGATGCGGGCGTTTACGGCGATCGATTGCCCGTGGATCCTGACGTCGCGCGCACCGTCCACCAGCTGTCGGCCTCGCGTGCCGACCGATTGAAAGCCGACGAACAACACGCTGTTCCGCGCGTCGGGCAACGCCGCAGCCATGTGATGCAGCACGCGGCCGCCAGTCGCCATGCCGCTCGACGAAATCACGATGGACGGTCTTTTGCTCGCCGTCAGCTCCTTCGATTGCTGCGGCGACGAAACCGTCTGAAAGTGTGTCGTCGCGAAGACCGAGACTTTCTTTTCGGTGGGACGCATGTCCTCGTCGAGCTCTGAGACGCGTGCCGCGTAGAACTTCAACGCCTCATTCGCCATCGGACTGTCAACGTACACCGGCAGCACCGGAATCCGCCGTTCCTGCTCGAGGCGCCGCATCCAGTACAGCAGCTCTTCGACGCGGCCGATCGCAAACGCCGGAATGATCAGCTTGCCACCGCGCTCGACCGTGGCTCGGATGATCTGGGCCAGCTGCTCGGCGTCATCGTCAGCAACGTGGTCGCGATCGCCGTACGTCGATTCCACGAGTACGACGTCAGCCTGCACGGCGTTTGTGGGATCGGGAAGGACGGGACGTGAGTAACGACCAAGGTCGCCGCCGAACAGAATTGTCGGACCAGACTGCAGCCGCGCCACAACGAATGCCGAGCCCAGCAAATGTCCTGCCGGCATGAACTCAATCGAAATGCCGGGCACGATCTCGATCGGACGGTTGTACCCAATCGGCTGCAACTGAGTCAGCGCGGCCAGCGCGTCGCTCTCGGTGTAGAGCGGTAGCGCGGGATTGTGCTTCGAGTATCCGTGGCGATTCGCCAGACGCGCATCCTCTTCCTGGATGCGGCCCGAATCGGGCAGGACCAGCCGGCAGAGATCCATCGTGCCCGCCGTGCAGAACACACGTCCTTTGTAGCCGTCCGCCCGCAGACGAGGCAGATAGCCCACGTGGTCGAGGTGCGCATGCGTCAGGACGACCGCATCGATCTCTCGGGGTGGAATTGGGAATTCGGCCCAGTTACGCAGCCGCAGTTCCTTGAGCCCTTGAAAAAGCCCGCAATCCACGAGCACGCGCTTCCCGCCGTGTTCGAGGAGGTATTTGGACCCAGTGACGGTGCGGGCGGCACCCATAAAGGTGAGGTCAGCCACAGAGTGACGACGATATCAGGCTTGAGAGCGCCGGCCCAGCAGGCCGATGTAATCTTTCGCGTATGGGGAACTCGTTGAAACGTGCGGCCGTGTGGTTCGGCATCATCGCAGCGACGGTGTCGCTCTCGGCCCAATCCAGGGGGCTGTTAACGGTAGACAGCATCTACCATCCCGAACGGCGCGTCGCCTTCAGCGGCGACGCCGAAGACCAGATTACCTGGCTCGATGCGGCCACATACCTCGTTGCACGGCAATCCGGCAGCGGGTTCGAATGGCTCAAGGTCGATGCGGCCTCGGGCCGGACCTCACCGCTCTTTGACGCGGACCGGATGGAGACTGCCCTTGCCTCGCTGCCGGGCGTGACGCGCGCGGAAGCCGGCCTCGTCGCGCGTTCCAACGATCTGACGTTCAACCCGACGCGGACCGGCGTACTCGTGACGATTGCCGACGACCTCTACTTCTACGACATCGCTGGTGCGAAAGCTTCACGTCTCACCGCAGCAGCGGGGGAAGAAGAAGTCGCCAACTTCAGCCCTGATGGAAAGCTGGTTGCCTTTGTCCGCGCCAACAATCTCTACGTCGTCGATGTCGCCGCACCGCGTGAGCGTGCGCTGACGACGGACGGAAGCCGTGAGGTGTACAACGGAAAGCTCGACTGGCTGTATCAAGAGGAGATCTACGGACGGGACCAGTTCCGCGGCTATTGGTGGAGCCCCGATTCCGCTCGAATCGCATTCCTGCAGCTCGATGAGCGGCCGGTTCCGGAGTACACGGTCGTTGACCACATTCCCTATCGACCGACGCTCGAAGTGACTGACTATCCGAAGGCGGGAGATGCGAACCCGCTCGTGAAGCTGGGCATCTCGAACGTCGGCGGCGGCGCGCCAGTATGGGCCGATGCCTCGGTCTCTGCGACAACCGAATTCCTCATCGTTGACGTCGATTGGACGCCTGATTCACAGCGCGTCGTGTATCAAGCGCAGGACCGCGAGCAGACGTGGCTCGACCTGAATCTCGCTGACATCGATACCGGCCGCTCGCGCAAGCTCCTTCGTGAGACCACGAAGGCGTGGGTGAACAACAACGGCGATCCGGTCTGGTTGCGGGACGGTTCTTTTCTGTGGTTCAGCGAGCGAACGGGCTTTAAGCACCTCTACCGGATTGGCGCCGATGGCGCGCTGATCAATCAAGTGACTACCGGCCGGTGGGATGTCCGCACTCTTTACGGCATCAATCAGACCGCTGGTGTCCTCTACTTCGCCGCCAGCGAGCGAAGCCCGATTGGCACCGATATCTACCGCATCAACCTGGATGGAACCGGTCTCACACGGCTGTCCCAGACCGACGGCACGCATCGCGCGATTTTCAATCCGGACTTCACGCTGTTCGCGGACGTGTGGAGCAACGTCTCGACGCCGCCGCAAGTGCGGCTCTTTCGAAATAGCGGCACCGAGGTGCGCGCGATTGATCTCAATCCGGTGACCGCGCTGCGCGACTATCGGTTAACGACTCCGGAGTTCGTTCAGGTCAAAACGCGTGACGGCTTCGTGATGGAGGGCATGCTCATCAAGCCGCCCGACTTCAACCCGAACCGACGCTATCCGGTCTATCAGTTCACCTACGCCGGTCCCGGCGCCTCTCAAGTGAAGAACCAGTGGGGCGGCCGCGAGTACATGTTTCACCAGATGCTCGCACAGCACGGCGTCATCGTCTGGGTGCTCGACAACCGAAGCGCCAGCGGCAAGGGGGCTGAATCACAGTGGCCGGTGTACGGACGACTCGGCGAGCTCGAGCTGCAGGATCTGGAAGACGGCGTCGCGTGGTTGAAGCAGCAGCCTTTCATCGATTCGACGCGCATGGTGCTGAGCGGCTGGAGCTACGGCGGCTTCATGACTGCATATGCCTTGACGCACAGCACCAGCTGGTCGGCGGGCATCGTTGGGGCGCCGGTGACCGACTGGCGCGACTACGACACCGTGTACACGGAGCGGTTGATGAAGCTGCCGAAGAACAACCCGGATGGGTACCGCAGGACCGCGCCGCGCTTTGCCGCCGACAAGCTGCAAGGCCACATGCTCCTCCTGCACGGGACGATGGATGACAACGTGCACATGCAGAACTCGGTGCAGTTCGCGTACGAACTCCAGAAGGCCGGCAAGCCGTTCGAGATGATGGTCTATCCGAAGTCGCGCCATGGCATCGGCGACGGCCGCTTGAACAGCCATCTGCGTCAGCTCATGTTCGATTTCGTGATGCGGTCGGTCGGCGCCGAGACACCCGCATCAGCGACACGAAGCACACGATAGATGCTCGTCGATCGGCTCCGCGGGGAGACCACCGTCGTGACGGCGGAGCTTCGGCCGCCGCGAGCGGAGCTCGACGCACGTCAGGGGATGGACGCGTGGATCGATACGTACCACGCGATTCGCCGGCTCAGTCGGCAGCATGTGCCGGTCTTTCTCACTGACAGCGCCGTCGGCACACAAGAAGAGAACAACCTGCGGCACCTCATCGCCAATCTCGGGCGTGATCTGCCGCGTGACATGGTGGTGCCGTTCCTGACGAGCAAGCACTCGCTCGACTTCTGCGTGTCGTACGCCAAGCAGGCGCGGCAGCACGGGTTCACGTCGCTGGTGGTGCTAGGCGGTGACAAGACGGTGGGCCGACCACGGTGCGTGGAGCATGCCTGGGATCTGCGCCAGGAGATTCGCAAGCACGAGCCCGATCTCGTCCTCGGTGGATGGGCCAACCCGCATGCGTCCGTGGCACAGCAAGTGGATTTCTTGCTCGACGAGCGATTCTGCGCTGAGTTCTATCTCACGCAGGTCGTGAGTCACCTCAAGCTCGATCCGGTGAAGCGCTTCCTCGCCGAGATCGACCGGCGGCCGGTTCCGATTCCCGGGATGTTCTGCGTCTTCTATTACCGCAGCGCCAGTCCGAAGACGCTGCAGATCCTGAGCACGTTCATGCCCGTGCCGATTCAAGAACTCATTCAGGAGTTTGCAGCGGGGGCGACCGCGGCGGAGATCTGCGCTCGAACGATTCGCGCGCTGCTCGCAGAAGGCGTGCGACACATCTGCATCTGCAATCTGCCGATGCACGATGCGTCAGGCGTGCTTGCGGCGATCAGGGCTCATCTCTAGTCTTCAGGCGTCATCGAAGGTGTCGGCCGCCATCGACGCGGATCGTCTCGCCGGTGACGAAGTCGCTGTCCACGAACGCGAGCACGACCTTCGCGATCTCGCCTTCTCCACCCCAGCGGGCGAGTGGCGTCGCTTGCTCGACGGCGGCGAACTCCTCATCTGACGCACCTTCTGGAGCCACGATGGGACCTGGCGCGATGGCGTTGACGAGAATCTGATCGGACGCCAACTCGAGCGCGAGTGCTTCGGTGAGCGCTACGATTCCAGCTTTCGCCACGTAGTACGGAAGCAGACCGGTGTACCGGGGCCGCCCGCTTCGGGGTGTCCAGTCCGCGAAGTTGATGATGCGACCGCCGCGCAGTCGCCGCATGTGTGGAGCTGCCGCGCGCGCGCATAAGAACGCCGCCCGCAGATCGATCTCGAGCGATGCGTCCCAGTCCTTGACCGTCAGCTCGTCGAACGGCTTTGACCGATAGACCGACGCCATGTTGACGAGCACGTCCAGACGACCGAAGCCGTCAACGGTGCCGTCCACGACTCGTTCGCAGGCCTCTGGATCGCGAAGGTCACCTTGCAGCAGCAAGGCCCGGCGTCCGATCGCTCGCACCGCGGCGGCAGTTTCTTCAGCTTCCGCGCGGGACTGGCGGTAGACCAGGGCGATGTCGGCTCCCACCCGAGCCAGCTCGGTTGCGACGACTGAACCAATGCGTTTGCCTCCGGTAATCAGCGCGACGCGCCCGTTCAGGTCCATATGGCGCCAATAGTAGCCGCGCCACCGGTTTTTGGTGGCGCCACTGCCTTGGTGGCGCCGCCGCCGCTCGAAAGCGGTTTTCGCCGTCCGTAAGCCAAATCGGTCGCGAGCGGCGTTAACCCATTGATTCAAATACGCCGGATCCTGGTCCGGTTTCTGCTCGTCAGGGAAGTTCGTGGTCGACTGACGCAAGTTGGAAGGCCTCGGATCGTGTGCGTCGCGTCCCCGCCGCGGCGCACACGTCTTCCTCCTCTGCCCGTTCTGGGTTGATTACCATTACCCAATGAGCTCGCATCCGCCGCTCGGCTTTAGCGGAACAGGCTGGCGTCTGGCGGTCGTGTGCGGTCTGCTGGGCGCAAGTGTTGCCGCGTCCGCGTTCCAGCCAACCCTGGACCGCCGCGGCATGGAAGAGGCAATTCTGATCGGTCAGTCGCGCTTCGATGCGGAGCGCACGCGGTTCCACAAGGCGTATCGAGTCGCGAGCTCACGTCCGCCGGTGGACTGGATCGACGTGATCACGCCGTACCATCGCGTCGCGCTCGCGGCTGAGGCCAGGGCCCGTCTCGGCGATCGGGTCTTCGGGCAACGCGAGGCGTTGGCGGCACTGAACAACGCGCCGAATCTCATCGAGCTGCTGATCGAGCTGACGTTCCATCCGCTGAATACCTTCGTCGGCGTTCCGGCGTACGACGTTGCGCTGAGCCGCGCGCAAGACAAGCCGATCAAGGCGCAGTACATCAACCGCTATCCGCGCTTCGGACCTCGGACGGAGGTGAACGCACCGGCCCTCCCGAACCCGAACGCTGCGCCGATACTAGGGAACGGTCAGCCGATGCTGGGCGGGACGATGATCGCGCAGTTTGCCGCCGACGCCGTGGATGCGAACGGACGATACGACATCGTCATCGCTGACAGCGGGAAGGAACTGGTACGGCTGGGAGTGGATTTCGGAAAGATGCGGTAGGCGAGGGCGGGTCCGTGCGGACCCGCCCCCAAACGAGCCTGTGCGTTACGACAGGATCTTGACGACGACGCGGCGATTCTGCGCGCGGCCGTCACGCTTGTTGTTCGGCGCAACCGGCTTCTCTTCGCCGTAGGAGATCACGTTCATCTTGTGGAGCGGGATCTGGTGCTGCTCATACAGATACCGCTTCACGGACTCCGCGCGCTCCATGCCGACGCGCTCGTTGATCAGCGGCGAACCGACGTTGTCCGTGTGGCCTTCGATCTCGATGAAGATGTTCTTCGTGTCAGTCTTCAGCTGCTGCACCATCTGGTCGAGACGCGCCTTGGCCTCATCCGGCAGATCGGTCTTGCCGAACTTGAAGTTGCCCTGATCCTCACTGAGGGTCACTTCGTAAATGAGCTTGCGGTTGGCGGCTTCAACCGCGGTGACACGGTTGTCCACGGTCGTCACGCGGCCGTCGACAGTCTTTGCAGCGCTGGCAGCCGCATCAGCAGCCTGACGCGCGCTGGTCGCTGAACGTCCGGCCTCTTCGGCCTTCTGGTCAACCTGACCGATGCGCTCTTCGTTCTTGCGAGTGCGCTCCTGCGTCTCCTCGACGGTGCCGGACAACGTGTCAACCTTCGAGTTCACGTTGCCGACTTCGGTTCGCACGTACTTCTTGGTGGCGCAGGCCGGCGCGACCGCCACCGACAGAGTGAGCAGTGCCGCTGCAAACAGACTATTCCGCATGATGGTCTCTCTCCTGTGACAACGTACTAACTACCGCTGCGCGTGGGGGCGGTCATGTAACCGCCTCGCGCGTGAACAACAAGGCTCTTCTTCCGCGTACGAATCTCGAGCGGGTGCCACCCGGGACGCGCGCCCGGCTCGAAAGTGATGAGATATTGATGACGGAGCTCGGTGAACAGGTCCTGAATCGCTGCTGATGTGTGCGCCGGCACGCTGGTGACGCGCATGTCGCCACCGGTCCATCGCGCCAGGTCAGCCAGCGTGGCTGACTGGACCCTGCGGCCATCAGTCTCGATCACCTCGAGCTCGCCTCCCGGATGATCCAGCGGGTTGACGACCCGCAAGAGGTAGACGGGCACGTCGATCGAGCTTGCAATCCCGGAGACCTCAGCAGGCGTCATCTTGCTCGCGGTATCCACGCCATCGCTGATCACCAGCAGAGCCCGATGCTTGTTGGCGCGTTCGGCAACTGCTTTGGCAGCCTGGCCGACGGCGTCATACAACGAGGTCTGCCCCCACGGCTTGCCCTTCAAGCTGACCTTGTGAATGCGATTCGTGTCCTTGGTGAAGCCCACGACCTCGCGCAACTCGGAGTCGAACGTGAACAGCGCGGCCTCATCGGTCGCATTGCGCAGGTTCATGGTCGCCACGGCAATCGCTTCGCGGGCGCGATCCATGTTTCCGCCCACCGCCATGCTGCCGCTGATGTCGAGCAAGAGCGCCAGGCTGACCGGGCTGTCGCCCACGAAGAAGTCGCGAATCTCCTTCTTGAACCCTGAGTCGAACACTTCGAAGTCGGCTTTTGTGAGGTTCTGAATCACTTTGCCTTCATCGTCGCGGACGGAGACCGAGACCGTCACCACCTCGACGCCGGACTTGAATGTCGCCTGGGGTTGTTGACGAACGGGCGCTGGCGAAGCCACCTGACCGGAGATGTGTGCAGAAGCGAGCATAAGGGCCAGAGCGCCGGGGAGCGCGACGTGCCGCATAGACCTGAGGTATTTCATAGGGCTTGCCAAGGGTCCGATCGAAGCAAGTGAACGAGTTAGGGGGATCCCGTACCGCCGTCGGGAGGTAATTCCTGTCGTGCGCATGTAAATATTACCTCCGCATGGAGACCGTCGGACCACTTAAGATGGACCAATGCCGACGAGGAGTTCCAAGCCGGTCCCGGTCGCCAGACGGGTCAACCGATTCTCGTACGCCATCCGTAACATTGTCGCTGAGGCGAAGGCGGTCGAGGCTCGGGGGCAGCGGGTTCGATACCTGAACATCGGCGACCCGGTTGCGTTTGGATTTCACACTCCGGCTCATCTCGTGGAAACCGTCGCAAGAGCCATGCGAGATGGCCACAACGGCTACGTGCCCTCGGCTGGGATTCCCGCCGCCAGGGAGGCGGTGGCGGCCGATTACACCGCCCGCGGCGTGGCCACCTCGCCGGACCGTGTGCTCATCACCACCGGGACCTCGGAAGGGATTGAATTGGCGCTGAACGCGCTCGTGGATGACGGCGACGAGGTGCTCGTCCCCTCGCCGACCTATCCGTTGTACACGGCGGTGCTGGCTAAAATCTCAGCCCAACCTCGGTATTACAGTACCAATCCTGAGCACGACTGGTTGCCGGACCTGGATCACCTGCGGACGCTCGTGACCGATCGGACCCGTGTCCTCGTCGTCATCGATCCGAACAATCCAACCGGTGCGGTGTATCCCAGTCAGACTCGACGCGCGCTGATCGATTTTGCCGAGCGGCACGATCTCACCATCCTTGCCGACGAGGTCTACGGCGATCTCGCTTACGAGGGGTCTCTGCCCTTGCTAGGAACATTCGACCTCGATGCGCCGATCATTTCGTTTTCGAGTCTGTCGAAGGCGTATCTCGCACCCGGATGGCGGGCGGGATGGCTGGTGGCGGGCCGTACGCCACGACTCGATGACACGGTCGCGGCGATGAAGAAACTGGCCGATGGCCGTCTGTGTAGTCCAGGGCCGATGCAGTACGGTGTCGCCGCCGCACTCACCGGCGATCGCTCACATCAGGTTGCCTTTCGCGCGGCACTCGCCGAACGGGCGCGCATGACGACCGAGCGCCTCAACGCGATTCCGGGCATGCGTTGTGTCGCGCCCCGTGCGGCGTTCTATGCGCTTCCTCAGATTTCGTTGCCCCCGGGCCGCACCGACGAGCACTTCGTGCTCTCGCTCCTCCGGGAGACCGGTATCCTGTGCGTCAACGGATCGGGGTTCGGGGTCGCCGCGACTGACGGCTTCTTCCGTATCGTCTTTCTGGCCAGTCCGGCCGATCTCGAGCAGATCTACTCGGACATCGCCGCCTTCACGCGCGAGTATCTCGCTCGCGGTTAGCGGCACGCTGCATCCGTGGCCACGCGTCAACGAGACACGCCGCGCGCGCTGATTCGATACGCGCTGGTCAGCGCGACGATCACCGTCGCGCTCGTCTGGCTACTCTACCTCGTACGCGACACGCTGCTCTTGTTCTATGTCGCCGGCCTGATTGCGGTCGGCCTGTCGCCGCTCGTCGATCGCCTCGAGCAGCAGCGGCTCACGCGGCGTGTGCGGCTGCCGCGGTGGGCGGCAATCCTCTCGGTCTACGTCGTCGTCTTCACCGTCATCGGACTCTTCGTGATGCTGATGGTGCCGCCACTGGCATCACAGGCGACAGACTTGTTTACCGCCGCGCCAGATTACGCCAGCCGCGCGCAGCAGTGGTTGATCCAGCGGGGCATCCTCGGCCGGGAGATCACGATCGGCGAGGCGGTGCGTCAGGGAGCACCCGCTGCAGGCACCGACGCGGTCGGCACGGTCCTGTCGGCGATTTGGGGATTCGTGGGCGGCGTGTTTGGCGTGGTGACGATCCTGATTGTCGCCTTCTACTTGCTCGTGGACGCCGAGAACATGGTCCGGATGATCGTGCGTCTCTTCCCACGCCAGGAGCGTGGGCGGGCTCGCGATGCGTTCCGTCGCGCTGGAGAGAAAGTCAGTGCGTGGCTGGCCGGGCAGCTGCTGCTCGGCGCGATCATCGGCACGACGGCGGCGCTCGGTCTGTGGATTCTGGGCGTGCCGTACTTCTACGTGCTCGCGCTCATCGCCGGCATCGGTGAGCTGATTCCGATCGTGGGCCCGCTACTCTCGGCGATCCCCGCGGTCGTCGTGGCATTCTCAGTGAGTCCGGCGACCGCACTCGGCGTGGCTGTGTTCTTCTTCCTCCAGCAGCAGGTCGAGAATCACGTGCTGGTACCGAAAGTGATGTCGCGGCAGGTCGGGATCAGCCCGGTGCTCGTGATCATGGCGCTGCTGATCGGCGGATCCCTGCTTGGCCTGGTTGGCGCGATTCTGGCCGTACCGACCGCGGCCATCCTGCAAGTGTTGCTGCAAGAGCTCCTCGTCGAGGCGACGTCGGACTGATGCAGCGTGCGTGGCACGCGGCGCTCGCCTACGTCGTACTCGCAATCGTCGCGACGTGGCCGCTGGCGCTCGGCATTGGCCGCGACGTCCCCGCCGACCTCGGCGATCCGGTGTTCGTGATGTGGGTGCTGGCATGGGATTGCCAACAGCTGCTCGCCATCCTCGGCGGCGACTTCTCTCGACTCGCGACATTCTTCGACGCCAACATCTTTCACCCCGCACCGTTGACACTGGCCTACTCGGAGCACTTCATCGCCCAGGCCGTACAGGTGCTGCCGGTATGGGCGTTCACCGGCAATCCGATCCTTTGTTACAACCTGCTGTACCTCTCGACGTTTGTGCTCTCCGGACTGGGCGCGTACTTGTTCGTGCGCGAGCTTTCTGGAAATCCACGTGCCGCGTTCGTCGCTGGCGTCATCTTCGCGTTCGCGCCGTACCGCTTTCCACAGAGCTCCCATCTGCAGGTGTTGTCGTCGCAGTGGATGCCATTCGCGCTGTACGGATTTCGGCGGTACTTCGATTCGATTGACGCACACGCCGCGCCGCGAGGAGGACGATGGCGTCCGCTGCTTGGCGCAGCGGCGGCGCTCGTCGCGCAGAATCTGTCGTGCACCTACTACCTGATGTTCTTCTCGCCGTTTGTGGCGGCGTACGTGGTGTGGGAGATCTGGCGACGTCGGCTCTGGACTCGTCTTCGATTGTGGCTTCAACTTGCCGCCGCGGCCGTCGTTGTCGGCGCCTTCACCGTGCCGCTGCTGCTGCCATATGGGATGGTGCACGAGCAATTGCAGATCGCGCGCAGCCGGGGAGAGCTGTCGATGTACGCCGCCGACGTGTACTCGTACGCGACCGCGGTGAGCGAGCAAATCCTCTGGGGCGGAACCGCGCGCGTCTTTCCGAAAGCAGAGGGCGATCTCTTCCCCGGCCTCGTCGCGGTGTTCTTCGCGCTCATCGGCGTCGTGACGTGGCGGCGCGACGCCGGTGCGGTCAACGCACCACCGGTGACGCGGCTCGCGTGGGCGCTGCTCGCCGTTTCAGCGTTGCATCTCGTCGTGGCCGTCGCGACGCTGCTCTACCGCCGATTCACTCTCGACCTCGGTGTGTTCACATTCCGCGTCACGAACATCGATCAGCTGCTGCTCAGAGCCGCTGTATTGACAGCCATCGCCGCAGTCGTGTCGCCAGGCTGTCGCAGCCGAATGGCGGCATTCATGCGCACGCGCGGCTTCTTCCTTCTGTCGCTGTTCGCCGCGATGTGGCTGTCGCTGGGCATCGCGCCACAAACGCTCGGACGACCGCTGAACCTGACTGGTCTCTATCAGCTGCTGTACTCGTACGTGCCCGGCTTCGACGGCCTGCGTGTGCCGGCGCGGTTCAACATGATTTCGGTCCTCATGCTGGCCGTACTCGGCGGATACGGCGCGGCAGCGATCTCACGATGGCGGTGGTCAACCGCAGCTCTGGCCGTTCTCACCACCGGCTTGTTCGCCGAAAGTCTCGTGCGGCCGTTTCCGATCAACGGCATGGGCACGCTGCGTGACTACGCGACGCCCGAAGGGCGCGTCTACCGGCCGGGGCGCGCGCCGGGGGTGTACAAGCGGCTCGCTCAGGAGCAGAGGATTGTGCTCGCGGAGCTGCCGCTCGGTCAGCCTGATTACGACACACGCGCGATGTTCTACTCCATCGTCCATCACGGCCGGCTGCTCAACGGGTACAGCGGTTTCTTCCCGCCGCACTACGGACTGCTGGCCCTGACCCTCTCCGATGTTCCCGCTCATGCGATGAGCGCGTGGGACACGATGCGAAGCGTGGGCGTGTCTCACGTCATCGTCCACGAGGCGGCCTGGCTGGACGATCGCGGACCGCGCACGACCGCCGCACTGACCGAGCTTGGCGCCACAGAAATCTTTCGCGACGGCAGTGATGTCCTGCTGCGCCTGCCGTGAGCCGAGACATCGCGGTCGAAGGCTCGTTGAATCTGGTACTCCCTCTGCATATGCCGTCCACTAGAATGACGCGTCATGCGTCAGAATCCACTCGCATACCTCGACGAGGCGCTGAACGATCTGCGTCAGCAGGGTCTCTATCGTCAGCTGCGCGTGCTCGACGGCGAGCAGGCCGCCCGCACCTCAGTTGACCATCGGCAGGTCGTCAACCTCTCCTCGAACAACTATCTGGGCTTGACGACGCACCCGACGCTGCGGGCGCGGGCGCTCGAGGCGCTGCAGGCGTTCGGCGTCGGCACCGGCTCCGTGCGCACGATTGCCGGCACGATGGCAATCCACATGGAGCTCGAGCGACGACTCGCCACGTTCAAGCAGACCGAAGCGGCCGTCGTCTTTCAGAGCGGCTTCACCGCCAATGCCGGTACCGTGTCGTCATTGCTCGGCCGTGAGGATGTGATCGTCTCGGACGAGTTGAATCACGCCAGCATCATCGACGGCGCGCGGTTGAGCCGCGCCACCATCAAGGTATTTCCGCATCGCGACGTCGGCGCGGCGCGCGAGATCCTCAAGGGGCTCCCGCGTCAGCAGCGAACGCTGCTCATCACCGATGGCGTGTTCAGCATGGACGGCGACCTCGGCCCGTTGCCCGAGCTGTGCGATCTGGCCGACGAGTACGGCTGCATCATGATGGTGGACGATGCGCACGCGAGCGGCGTGTTCGGACGCGCCGGCCGCGGGACCGTGGACCACTTCGGGATGCACGGACGCGTGGACGTTCAGGTCGGCACGCTCTCGAAAGCACTCGGCGCGTTGGGGGGATACGTCGCCGGGCCCAAGTCGCTCATCGAGTTTCTCTACCATCGGGCGCGTCCCTTCCTGTTCTCGACCTCGCACCCGCCGTCGGTGGCGGCGACGTGTATTGCTGCCATCGACGTGCTGGAGAACGAGCCGCAGTGGATGCAGCGGCTGTGGGCCAACACCAGGTTTTTCAAAGGCGGACTCGAGGCGCTCGGATTCAACATCGGCGTCAGCGAAAGCCCGATCACGCCGGTGATCGTCGGGGATGGGGAGCTCGCGATGACGCTCTCGGACCGGCTCTTCCACGCCGGTGTTTTCGCGCAAGGCATCGGGTTCCCGACGGTGCCTCAGGGGAAGGCCCGCGTTCGGACCATTGTCACCGCCACGCACACCGACGACGAGCTCCAGTTCGCGCTGGACGCGTTCAAGAAGGTCGGGAGCGAGCTGCACATCATCTGAGCGGGAATTCCGTCTAAGATCCAGATTCGCCCATGCACGTTCCTCCTCTGCCGCGTCCAACTGGCGGCCGCTTCTTCGAGGCCTACACCAGGGGACTCACGACGACCGACCTCGAGCGGTTGTTCACGCGCGACGCGCCGGAGGCGTACCGCTTCTTTTCGCGACACGTCGATTTCGACGAGCTCAAGAATCGGCCGTGGCACCTGCGGATGCTTGGCCGTGCCCGGCTGCTGTTCCTGGCGTTCACGCTGAAGCTGACGCCCGCTCGCCGGGTGTTGTACGGCAGCGCGTTGGTGGCCAGCCTGATCGGGCTCCTCGAGCTGTATCAGAGCTTTCATCTCTTCCTCATTCCGCACCCGGCATTTGCGCCGGGGACGCTCTGGCTCCTCACAGGATTCCTGCTCGTCAACCTGCTGGTGCTGCTCGAAGTGGCCGATCGCCTGTCGCTGAAGAACGACCTCGAGATCGCGCGCGAGATTCAGCAGGCGATGTTGCCGCGCGCGGAATTCCGTACGCTGGGCGTTGAAGCCTTCGGTATGACGCGGCCGGCCAACACCGTGGGCGGCGACTTCTACGACATCCTTCCGCTGCCGGACGGACGGGTGCTGCTCGCGCTTGGTGACGTCGCGGGGAAAGGCAGTCCGGCCGCCTTGCTGATGGCGCTGCTGCTGGCGATGATGCGCACGCTGGTGGACGAAGGGCTCGAAGACGCCGCGCTCGTAACGCGGCTCAACTCGCAGATCGTGAAGCACGCGCCGCGATCGCGGTTCGTCACGTTGTTCGTCGCCACGTTCGATCCGCGAACCGGCTCGCTCGTCTACGTCAACGCCGGCCAGAATCCGCCGCTGCTGAGACGCACCAACGGCTCATACGAGCGGCTGCGCTCCGGCGGCATGGCGCTCGGCATGTTCGAGAACGCGACGTATTCGGCAGGGCGCGTCGAACTGGCCCCCGGCGACGTGCTTGTGATGTACAGCGACGGCATCACGGAAGCCGAAGATGCCTTCGAGCGGCCATTCGACGAGGCGGGTGTCCAAGGCGTCGTTGACAGTCCCGACTGGGCCTCGGCGAAGGAGCTTGGATGGGCGATGTTCGCCGCCGTTGAGACCCATCGCCAGGAGCGCCGGCTGCTGGACGATCTCACGATTCTCGTTGCGCGGCGCCTCCCTCCGCTACCCGTCGCGCCTGCGATGGGTTAGGAGTACGGACCACTAAGTGGCGTCTAATAGAGCCAGGCTCGCTGTGGTCAGACGGTTCTTCATCCTGACGTGCGCCATCCTCTGGGCCGCTCCGCTCGACGCTCAGACGAAAGAGCCCGATCCGGCCGATGTGATGGTCCGGAAGTTCGAGCGCTTGCTGAACGCCGGCGATCGTCCAGGCCTCCTCACGCTCTTCGCGCCGTCGGTCCAGCCGTACCAGGTCGAGCAGTACACGAACGACCTGCTCATCAGCGGCGCCGTGAAAACCACCGTTCGCGAGCGTGCCCGCTTGCCGCTCGAGGGCGCGCCGCCCGGCGACGGCTACAGCCTCATCATCGAGTTCTTCGTCGAGACGGCAGGCAGAGCGCGAATCCTCACCGCCGGCATGGACATCCGTCGTCCTTCGGGAGGCAACATCGACTCGTGGCGGTTCGTCGCGGTCGAGGGACTGACGTCGGTCGAGGGGCTCTACAAGATTCGCGTCAATACGAACCGGCCGTTGACAGCGCGCAATCTCGAGGTGACGTCCGAGGACCTCGTCCTCGCGATGCAGGAAGGCACGGTCTATCTGGTCGAGTGCGATGAAGGCGTCACCGGCCTCGTGCTGATTGGCCGCGGCGAGATACGCTTCTCGCCGACTTCGGCTGCCGAGCGTGGCCAGGTGAAAATCTTCTCAGGCAACGAGACGCTCACGTCCTCCTTCGAAGAAGCCTTCATCAGGATGAGCCCGTCGGATTATCAGAAGCGGGTCACGACAGCGAGCCTGACAGCCGCAGCGCCACAAGAGCGGCTGGGGCGGCGCGCGATTGACATCTTCGCGCGCGAGTCTACGAAGTCTTTCAACGTCGATCTTCAGGACCTGAGTCCTGACGCCTGGCATCTGCTGCCACCGGCCGACGACTTCATCGCCGAAGTGGATACGAAACGGTTCGACGCGCTGACGTATTCGAAATCGTCGGCGCAAGCAGAAGACGTCACGCTGTTTCGCAGGAAGGATCGCCGGACGGTCGCCTTGTATCCGTCCGTCGCAAAGCTTGCCGCGCGCGGGCGCTTCTACAGCGACGATGCGTTGCGCGATTACGACGTGCTGGACTACAGCATCGACGCCTCGATCGATCCCGAGCGGCAGACGATTCAGGGCCGGGCGCGGCTGGCGATTCGCGTGCGCTCGACAGCGCTGTCGAATGTGTTCCTTCGTCTCAACGAAGCCTTGACGGTCACAGGCGTCACGAGCGTCGAGTACGGACGATTGCTCTACCTGCGCATCCGCGGACAGAACAACGTGCTCGTCAACCTTCCACGTCTGGTGCCGCAGGACTCGGACCTGACGCTCATCGTGACCTACGACGGACGTGTGCCGTCGCAGGATCTCGACGTGGACGCCGTGTCGGTCCTCGGCGACCCCCAGGAACAGGCGACCCCACAGGTGGCCACCGACCCCGCGTTTCTCCTCAGTAACCGGGCGTTCTGGTATCCGCAGAACCCGGTGCCCGATTACGCCACGGCGTCACTGCGCATCACGGTCCCCGAGGGATGGACGTGCATTGCGAGCGGCCAGCCCGTCCCGAGTTCGTCCGCGGTGTCGCTGAAAGACATCCTGCGGGAGGGCAAGCTGTTCGAGTTCAAGGCGAGTGAGCCGCTGCGGTATCTCGCGCTCGTCGTCGCGCGGTTCACGCGCGTCGGCGAAGTGGCTCTCGCGTTGCCAGAATCGTTCGCCGTCAGCGCCGGCGTCGATCGCCTGAGCGTCGCCGTGGAGGCGCAGTCGAGCCAGCGGTTCCGCGGCCGCACGACCGCGCAGCAGGCTGAAGAGATCATGCGCTTCTACGCGACGATCGTCGGCGATGTCCCGTACAAGTCCACGACCGTGGCACTGCTCGAAAGCGAACTGCCCGGCGGGCACAGTCCGGGGTATTTTGCCGTCATCAAGAACCCGTTGGCATTGTCCAACGTGGCGTGGCGCAACGACCCGGCGGCCTTCGAAGGCTTTCCGGAGTTCTTCCTCGCGCACGAACTTGCGCACCAGTGGTGGGGCCAGGCCGTCGGGTGGAAGAACTACCACGAGCAGTGGTTGAGCGAGGGCTTCGCACAGTACTTCGCCGCGCTGTACGCCCAGAAGACGCGAGGCGAACGGACGTTCGTCGATATGCTTCGGCAGTTCCGCCGCTGGTCGCTGGAGGATTCCGATCAGGGACCCGTGCATCTCGGCTACCGGCTCGGCGTCGTCAAAGGGAACATCCGGGTCTTTCGAGCGCTGGTCTACAACAAGGGCGCCGCGGTGTTGCACATGCTGCGCCGCTTGCTCGGTGACGACACGTTCTTCGCCGGGCTCCGGCGGTTCTATGCGGATCGCCGGTATCAGAAGGCGGGAACCGAGGACCTCGAACGCGCGCTGGAAGCGGAATCGGGCCGTGTGCTCGATCGCTTCTTCGAGCGATGGATCTACGGCACCGATATTCCTCGCATCAGGTACTCCACGAGCATCGGCAACGGCACCGTCAAGGTGCGATTCGAGCAGGCGGCGGATCTCGTCTTCGATCTCCCAGTGACCGTCACCATCACCTATGCGAACGGCCGCACGGCGGACGTCGTCGTGCCCGTGACCGAGGCCGTGGTCGAGCGGGCGATTCCCACCACCGACCTCGTGCGCCAGGTGCAGGTCAACCGCGATTCCGCCGCCATCGCGGAATTCGAGGAAAGACGCTAGGCATCGCCTTTTGAATTAAGATCAACAACTTATGGATACGGTCACGCTGACCATCGACGGCCAGCAGATCACGGTCGCCAAGGGGAAGACCGTTCTGCAGGCGGCCATCGAAGCCGGCATCTCGGTGCCCTATTACTGTTTTCATCCCGGGCTGACAGTGGACGGGTCTTGCCGCGTCTGCATCGTGAAGATTGAGAAGATGCCGAAGCTGCAGACCTCGTGCTCGACCTTCTGCACCGACGGCATGGTGGTGACGACGCGCGACGCCGAAACCACGGCAGCACGCGCGGGCGTGCTCGAGTTCCTTCTCGTCAATCACCCGCTCGACTGCCCGGTGTGCGACAAAGGCGGCGAGTGCCCGCTACAAGACTACTCGTACTCTTTCGGCCCGGCCGAGAGCCGGATGGATTTCCCGCGACGTGTGTTTGACGGCGAAGGCGTCAAGGCTGATGTGGACTTCGGCCCGACGCTGATGCTGAATCGTAATCGCTGCATCCTGTGCACGCGATGCGTGCGTTTCATGCGCGAGATCGACGGCGACGCACAGATTGGCATCGTCGATCGAGGCACCGGCAGCGAGATTGCGACGTTCCGCGAGGAAGGCGTGCATTCGCTGCTCTCGGGCAACCTCATGGACGTGTGCCCGGTCGGCGCCATTACGACCAGGCAGTACCGCTTTAAGAGCCGGCCCTGGGACAACCCCGGAGTCGTGGACACGATCTGCACGTTGTGTTCGAAGGGCTGCAACACCAGCGCCTGGCTCAAAGCCAAGCCGGAGTGGGCGCGCGGTTCGCGGTTGATTCGCATGACGCCGCGTCTGAACCCGGACGTGAACAGCTACTGGATGTGCGACATCGGCCGCTTCCAGTTCGGCTGGGTGGAAGGCGATACGCGCCTGCGGCGACCACTGTTGCTGCAAAAGACGATATTGGAGCCCGTGGCGTGGCATGACATCGAGCCACGGGTGCGCGACGCGATTCAATCGGCCGGTTCGGCTGATCCGAGTTCGGTCCGCTTCCTGGTTTCGGCCCACGCCGCCACAGAAGAGCTCTTCGTGCTGAAGCAGATGGTCGAGGGGCTGCTCGGCGGCGACGGATCGTCGCTGGTCACGGTCGGCTGGAACCGTCAGGAAAAACCGCAGCCGCCGGGTGCGAAGTTCACGATCAGCTCGACGGACGCGCCAAACGTCAATGGCGCGCGCGACCTGGGCTTTACGGTCGGCGCCGGCAACGACGGCACCCCAGACCTTGGCGCGCTGCGCACCGCAATCGAGGGAGGCCGCGTCAAAGCCTTATACGTCATCGATCCAGGCCCCGAAGGGTCGCTCGGTGACGTGACGTGGATCGTGACCGCCCGCCGCAGTGGAAAACTGCCGCTGTTGATCGTTCAGGGGGTGGTCGCCACGGATCTGACGCGGGCCGCGGACATAGTGCTTCCGGGTGCGGCATGGGTCGAGAAGGACGCGATTTACACGAACGAACAAGGTCGCGTGCAGGCGGCATCAAAGGCGATCAACCCGCCAGGCGAGGCTCGCGAGGACTGGCAGATTCTCGCCGGGGTCGCGACATCCCTCGGTTTGAGCATGCCGTACCAGAGCTCGGACGATGTTCGCAAAGCGATCGCGGCTGCGCTTCCCGGATCGAAGTACGCCGAGGCGCGCACGATTGCCTTCGCACGGGCGATTTCGGCGAGCAACTGGCTGCAGGCGTCGAACCCCTCCGAACGGTGGAAGTGGGATTTCCTCTATCAGGACGTGCCTCCGGTGAAGGGGCACAACGTCCAGATGGAAGGCGCGGGGGCGAGTCCCTCGTTCATTCCGCTCAAGCCAATCGAGTAACCATGCGCAGGCTGGCCGCGGCGGTCGCGCTGCTGATCGTCGGGCCGGCGATCGCGTTTGCTCAACTGCGCGGCATTCGAGCCGAGCTCACGCCGCTCGTCGAATCGGACGCCCACCCGGGTGGCCTCGCGCGGGCGGCTCTGCTCGTCTCGCTTCCCCAGACGCTTCACGTCCAATCGAACGCGCCTCGCGATCCCTCGCTGATTCCGACGGTGTTGACGGTCACGCCGCCCGAAGGCGTTCGTGTATCGGAGCTCGTGTTCCCGAAATCGACGGACCTCGAGCAGGCCGGCCAGAGCCAGCCGCTCGCCGTGTTCGAGCACCAGTTCGCGATCGGCGTGGAGTTCGAGGTTGCGGCGGGCACGCCGCCGGGTTCCATCGATTTGCCTGGAGAGCTGCGGTATCAGGCCTGTGACGACAAGCTCTGTTACCCGCCGGTGACGAGTCCCGTGCGATGGACGCTGACTGTCGCGCCCGCCAACGCGCCACTCACCCGCACGCGGCCAGACGTCTTCGAGCGCATCGCCTTCGGAACAGGAGGCGCGCCAGTGGCGGCGACGACGCCGGCACCGGTTGCGCAGCCGGGCAGCGGCGAAAACGGTCTGGCGCAGCTGAGAGAGTTCACCGTTGTCTCGAGCATCGGCGGATACAACTCAGTGGAGGACTTCCTGACCTTCATCAAGAACGCCGAGAACGGCGTCAGGGAAGAAGGCTGGTTCGAGGGTCGAGGCCCACTCGCCATTCTGCTGCTCGTGTTTCTCGGCGGCCTTGCACTCAACCTGACGCCGTGCGTGCTGCCGATGATTCCGATCAATCTGGCGATCATCGGCGCTGGCGCCAAGGCGGGATCGCGTTCGCGAGGATTCGTGTTGGGCGCCGTTTACGGAACTGCGATGGCACTCGTGTATGGTGTGCTCGGCGTCATTGTCATCACGACGGCTAGCACCTTCGGCACCATCAACGCCTCACCATGGTTCAACCTGGCCATCGCGATTGTGTTCGTCGTCCTCGCGCTGGCGATGTTCGACGTCTTGACGATCGACTTCTCCAGGTTTGCCGGATCGGCGGGAACCAGCGGCTCGGGCAAAGGCTCTATTGCGCTGGCGTTCGGGATGGGGGCGATCGCCGCGCTGCTCGCCGGCGCGTGCGTCGCCCCGGTCGTGATTCAGGTCGTCTTGTTTTCGAGCGATCTCTATTCCAAGGGCACTGTCCTCGCACTTGGCTTGCCGTTCCTGTTGGGCATCGGGATGGCGGTGCCGTGGCCAATTGCCGGCGCGGGGTTGACCGCCCTCCCCAAGCCGGGCGCCTGGATGGTGCGGGTGAAGCAGGCATTCGGGGTCTTCATTGTCGCGACTGCGGCCTACTACGGGTATCTCGCCTACGGGCTCTTCGCCGATCGGTGGGTGGACGCGAAAGAAGTGGCGTCGAGTGTGGAGGAAAAGCTCAAAGCGGGATGGCACGCGTCATTGGCCGAAGGCCTGGATGTGGCGATGCGCGAGCAGAAACCGGTTCTCCTCGACATGTGGGCGACGTGGTGCAAGAACTGCGTCGTGATGGATCGCACCACGCTTGCCGACCCCGCAGTGACGAAGGCACTCGAGGGCTACGTGAAGATCAAGTACCAGGCGGAGCAACTCGACGAACATCCGGCGCGCACCGTCGTCGAGCGAGTCAAGGCGGTGGGACTCCCGACCTATGCCATCCTGCGTCCGAACGTCGGCTTCTCGCCCCAACCGAACGCCTCCTCAACGAAATAACGCCTCAGCCGTTACACGGATGTTACGCACCGGCAACCGATCAGAAACACTGGCGACGTACAAGTAACGCCAACATGACGCGGACGCTTGCCCTCTCACTGGTGCTGATTGTCCTGGCTCCACCCGTTTTCGCTCAGACTGCGTCGACGCCTCAAACGTCCTCCGCGCAGGCGACACCGGCGCAGCCCGACTACCCGATTATTCGAGTCGGGGTGTTGTCGTACCTGCAGTACGCAGCGGAAACGGAGAATCGCGACGGGCTGAACTCGTTCGATGTGACGCGCGCGTACTTGAACATCAACGCGCAGGTCGCGAGCCGGGTGCGGTTCCGTTTCACACCGGACATTCGGCGCATCACCGATGGCAGCCTGGCAGGCAGTCTCACGCTGCGCGTGAAGTATGCGTTCGGGCAGCTGGACACACTCGGTCAGGCCGGGAGCTGGGCGCGCTTCGGTCTTCATCAGACGCCGTGGCTCGATTTCGAAGAGAGCATCAACCGGTACCGCGTGCAGGGAACGATGTTTTCCGAGCGCGAGGGGTTGATTCCAGGATCAGGCGACTTCGGCGCCAGTTACTTTACGCCGCTACCGCGCGGATACGGCGAGGTCCACGGCGGTGTCTTCAACGGCGAAGGATTCACACAGGCAGAAGCCAACAAGTACAAGAGCGTTCAGGCGCGGCTCACGGTACGGCCGTTTCCGAATCGCGGCATCGCGCATGGACTGCGCGTGAGCGGCTTCTTCAACAAAGGGTGGTACGCCGCCGACCGACCGCGCGATCTCGGCATCGTGATGGGCAGCTTCGAGCATCGCCATCTCGTCGTCACGTTGCAGCATCTCAATGCCACGGAAACCCCGTCTGCCACTACACCCATTGAAATGCATCGCAACGGCTGGTCCGTGTTCGCGGAGCCGCGTCAGGGGCCGTCAGGCTGGGCAGGTCTCGTCCGCTACGATTCATTGGAGGTCGACGAGGCCGTGCCGGATAGCGAAAAGCAGCGGGCGATTGTTGGCGGCGGATACTGGTTCGTGTGGCCGCGAGCGCGAGTCGGCCTCGTTGCCACGAACGAACACGTCAACTACGACTTGGCGACCCAGCCGGACGAGAACCGCATCCTCCTGCAGATGCACTTCGAGTTCTGAGCCGGGCGCAATCGCCCGAACTCGCGTATCCTGTGACGAGACATGCGGAGCCGCGTGTGGCGTTTCCTGGTCCTCGTCATACTTCTTGGGAGCGGCGGCGGTGCCGCCTGGTTGAGTTGGGTCGCATCGCAACAACTCCTTCAACTCGACAAAAGCCAGCGTGATCTGAACGATCGCGTCGATCGGCTGCTCGCAACGCTCGACACGGTTGTCACAGCGCAGCAGTCCTACGTCACCCCGTATCCAGAACAGGATCCGTCGCGCGTCCCTGAGCTCATCGGGCAGGTTCGGTCCGACACCGAGCGTTTGCGTCCAGACGTGCGATCGATCGAGGCGGGTCGCGCCTTGCAATCGGTGGCCGCGGCAGTGGCAACGCTCCAGGATGTGGAAGCCCGGGCCCAGGAGCACGTACGACTCGGGCAGGACCTGATGGCGTCCGATCTCATCTTCTCTGAGGGTCGCGCGTCGGACGAGGCGATTGCGTCGGGGCTTCGAATGGTGAGGGCTGGAGAGAACGAGGCCTACGCGACTGCGCGCGCCGACACCCTCGACCTGTTATGGACGGTGGCAATCGCGGTTGCCACGCTCTGGACACTCGGTCTGATTCTCCTGGTTCGAATGGCATCGCCTGCCGTTCGCGAGGACGCGCCGTCATTCGCGCCGGCGCATTCACTCCTGGCGATCTCACCACCGCTCGAGGAGCCAGCGCCGGCTGCTCATCCCGATTTGCAGACGGCCGCGGACGTCTGCACGGCGATGGGCCGATTGAACAGAGCCGAGGATCTTCCTGAGCTTCTCCAGCAGGCCGCAACGGTCCTCAATGCCTCAGGCGTCGTGGTCTGGATGGCGGCGGGAGAAGAGCTCTTTGCGGCTGCGGCGTTCGGGTATCCTGCGCAGGTCATTCGAAAGCTCGGCCCGATTAATCGATCCGCCATCAACGCCACGGCAGCAGCGTGGCGCACCAACACGCTGCAAGCCGTCTCTGGTGATCACGGCACACGAGGCGCCCTTGCGGCCCCGATGCTCGGACCGGATCGCTGTATCGGTGTGCTGGCCGTGGAAGTTGCCGAAGGGCAGGATACCGACGCCGCAACACGTGCGGTCACCATGATGTTTGCCGCGCAACTTGCCGCAGCGCTGGCCGGCTGGCCAGCCGCGAGCGCGGCGGCACCGGTTACTGTGCCGCCGCTCGATACTGCTGCCGAAGCCTGAGACTAGATCGGGATCGTGCCTGCCGCGGGCTGTCGGCGCTGCGGGCGTTGCGGCAGCGTCGCCTTCACGGTCACGTCCTTCCGGTTGCGCATCACCCGAATCTCCAATGTGGATCCGGGTTCTGCCTCGCGCACTTCCCGCGCAAGGTCACCTGACGAGGAGACCGTCCGTCCGTTGACGGCCGTGATCACATCTCCGGCCTGAATCCCGGCGGTTGCAGCGGGTGTACTGCTCTCGACTTCCGAAACCAGCACGCCTTCCTTGACGCCAAAGTAGGTGGCAAGTTGATCGCTCAGCGGCACGACTGACACGCCGAGACGGCGAGGCAGGCCGAAGAAGCCTTCATTGACGAAGTCCTGGGGATCGAATCGAAAGTTGAAATCGCGAGGGAACGCACGCAAGACGTCTCCAGCCACACCGGGGAACTGCTGGACCGTGACGCTGTCACGCGGTTCAGGTGTCACGTCGATCGTTCGTTTCGACCCGTCGCGGACGACGGTCATTTTCACGGCCTTCCCGGGCGCCGTCTCGCGAACGAGACGGGTGAACTGCCGCGCGCTGCGCGTTCGCTCGCCGTCGAAGTCGAGGATAACATCGCCTTTTTGGAGTCCGGCCCGGGTTGCCGGGGAACCCTCACGCACGCTTTCAATCAGGACGCCCGCAGCGTCACCCGTCTGATCACGAACGGTGACGCCAATGGACGATCCAGGCCCCTCGAGGGCCAGGATATCTGCACCAAACGGGACAGGACGGTCGCTCCGCTGCGCCGCGGCAGTCGGCGAGAGGAAATACGCCACCACCGCGAGCGTCGTGAGCAGGAGACCGCCCACAACAATCTTCTTCATCGTTCACCTCCGGGTGGCGCAGGCGGCCACCCCACCGCCTCTAAAGACGGCCGAACACGGTCGAAAGTTGGGCGGACGAGTGTCCCCTCGGAGGGCGTCCCTGACCACAGACGAGGACGTGAACGCCTCGATCCGGCCCGTGATCGTGGAAAATGAGGCGGTCGCGGCGGGCACGCGTCTTGAAGTTACGGCTTGCGGTCGCGTCGGATCACCGGGGGGCGTAACTTCAGGCAGGCGCTGGCATCGCCGCACCCCGGATCCCTGGCAGGGACGTTCACGATTCCGATGCGACCATTTTTTTGCCCGGCCGCATCGCCGCTGGAGGATGGAGCCATGACACTCTCACGCCGACTACTGTCGATTGCGGTGCTGAGCGCAAGCTTTGCCGCCGGATGCGCGAGCAGCGTCCGTATCTCGGAACTGAAGGCCCAACCCGACAAGTACGAACGGAAGACCGTGAGCCTTACCGGCACGGTGACCGACAGCTACGGTATTCCGCTGCTGCCGTTTCAGCTCTACAAAATCGAGGACGGCACCGGAGACATCACGATCGTCTCACGCTCGACGCGGTCACCATCCAAGGGCGCGCGCGTGCAGGTGAAGGGCAAGGTCAACGAGGTCGCAGTCGTCGGCGGTCGATCGATCGGCCTGCACATCGACGAAGACAGCCGCAAGGTCCGGTAACGCGCTTACTGGATCTTGATGGCGACGGCGGTCATGTCGTCGGTCTGGGGCTCGTGGTCTCGGAACGACGACACGGCGTGAAAGATCGCATCCACGATGCCGCGCGCGGACTCCTTCCGCGACGCGGCCACCACCTCGCACAGACGCCGCGCGCCGAACTCGGTGCCCTTCGGGTTCAGGGCCTCGAAGATTCCGTCCGTGCAGAACACGAACAGATCATCCGGCTTCAGATCGAGCGTAACCTCGTCGTAGATGATGCCTGGAAAGGACCCGAGCGGTACGCCAGGCAATTCGATCTGCCCGCAGCTGTCTGGCGTGCTGCGAATCGGGTACGGCAAGCCGGAGTTGGAGAGCGTCACCGTCCGTCGCCCGAAATCGAAGAATGCGTAGCACAGCGTGCAGTAGTACTCCTCGAGATGGCGCTCGTGGAGATTCGTATTCATCGCTCGCAGCACACCAGCCACACTGAAGCGGTCCGGAGTGAACCGACGACGAAGGGTGCGCGAACGCACCTGCTCGGCGGCAAAGGCGCCGTACAGCGCAGCGGGCGCACCTTTCCCTGACACGTCACCGACCGCCACAACCAGCGTGTCCGCTTCGGGCACCAGGAAATCGTGGAGGTCCCCTCCAAGCTCACGCGCCGGCTCGAAACGGCCGGCCAGATCAACGCCGTCGGGTGTGTTCGGCGGCTCAGTGGGTAGCAGCGCGATCTGTACGCGCTGCGCAAATCGCAGTTCCTTCTCGATCCGCTCTTCGTTGCGGCGCACTTCTTCGTACAGCCTGGCGTTGTCGATCGCGACCGCGGCCTGGCTGGCCAGCAGCGTCAGCAGCTCTTTGTGCTCCTTGGTAAACGCATCGAGCTCGGGACTCTCCAGATCGAAGACACCGATGCATCGATCTTTGATGAGCATCGGGATCACGAGCTCCGACCGCGCATCATCGACCATGTTGATGTAGCGCGGATCCTGCGAGACGTCGGCGACGAGCACCGCCTCCTTGTGCTGCGCGGCCCATCCGACGAGTCCCTCGCCGAGCCGCACGTGCTTGGATTCGGCGCCCTTGCCGTAGCGCACGGCGAGTTTCATCTCGAGCTCGTTGCTGGCTTCGTCGAGCAGCAGGATGCCAAAGGTCCGGTAGTCGATCAGCCGCTTGGTAAGGCTGGCGATCCGCGTGAGCAGCGCATCGAGGTCGAGGATTGACGACATCTCGCGGCCGATCTCGGCGAGCGTCTCGAGCGTGTCTACGTAGTGTCGCTCTGACTTGAAGAGCCGCGCGTTTTCGAGCGCCACGGCGACGTGCGCAGCGAACTGTCGGAGCAGTGCCTCGTCCTGCGAGGTAAAGGCGCCTTCGACCTCGTTCAGCAGATTCAGCGCGCCGATGACCTTGCCCTTGCGACGCATGGGCACGGCCAGTTGCGACAGCATGTTGCGGAGCGGGCCTTTATAGCGTGGCTCACGGCGAATATCGTTGACGAGAATCGGCCGGCCTTCCTGCACCGCGGCGCCGACAACTCCTTCACCGACTGGCAGCCTCAGCGTGGCCAGCACTTCTTCGGGGTAGCCGACGGCGTACGCGATGCGCAGATCCTGCCGTCGTTCATCGAGCAGATACACGGAGAATGCGCTGAACCGCGTCAGTCGCGCGATGAGCTGTGGAATCTTGGCGAGCAGCTCCTCGAGGTCCAGCACCGAGGTCACCTCGCGACCGAGCTCGAAGAGCGTCGAGAGGAGTTCAGTATCGGTTGCGCCGCGTCCGACCGGCTGCAGACGTGGATCCGAAGGAGAGTCCGGTGGTTTGGTCATCGCTGATGTGCTGAGCGGCCCTGGAGAGTGATCGAATTATACTGGCGAGGGTGATATGGACGCCCTGACACTGCCGCTCGACCAACGCGCCATCCAGCAGATCCTGCCGCACCGCTATCCGTTCCTGCTGGTGGACCGCATCACTGAACTCGAGCCCGACAAGCGCATCGTCGGCATCAAGAATGTCTCGCTCAACGAGCGCTTTCTCTCTGAGTCTGGCGCCAATCCGCCGGGCGTTCCACCGACGATCCTCACCGAATGCGTCGCCCAAGTGGGCGCCATCCTGATCCTGTCCAAGCCGGAGAATCGCGACAAGATTCCGCTCTTCGTCGGAATCGAACGCGTGCGCTACCGGCGCGCGGTGCATCCTGGAGACGTGGTGGAGATTGAAGCGAGAGTCAAGCGACTGCGCAGTCGCATGGGTCAGCTTTATGGCTTCGCGCGGGTCAACGGCGAGGTTGTCCTCGACGGGACGATGACATTTGCGCTCGGCCCGGCCACGGCGGCGACCAAGGACGCCGCCTCCGACTAGCCGGCCAGCGCCGCCGGCTGCTCTTCCAACTCGATGCCGTTGCGCCCGCGCTGCTTCGCGCGATAGAGCGCCGTGTCGGCGCGCGCAATCGCACTGATCGGATCGTGCTCGCCCTGGCTGACCGACGTGATGCCGAAGCTAGCCGTCACCATCACTTGGCCGTCGTTCCAGGTGACCGGATGCTCCGCGATCGCCCGACGCAGGTTCTCGGAGACCTGCTTGGCGCCGATGAGCGGCGTATCGGGCAGGATCACCATGAA
>Ga0111539_10000081_pt1 | contig 97006 bp, 105 predicted proteins | sample RhiMethybrSRZTD1_FD_79667 | JGI IMG/M metagenome (GOLD analysis project Ga0111539, IMG submission 79667) | Populus rhizosphere microbial communities from Tennessee, USA - Rhizosphere MetaG P. TD hybrid SRZTD1 (version 2) (version 2) | ecosystem: Host-associated > Plants > Roots > Rhizosphere >...
CCGTGAGGCCTTGGAAGCGAGCGAGCACGCCGTGAGTGGCCGTCTGATTTCTGCTCAAGAGGGTGAGCGGATGGGAATTGCCAGAGAACTCCATGATGATATTGGTCAGCGGATGGCGCTCCTCGCAATCCAGATTGAGAGACTTTCAAAACTTGTGAGTCGACGGTCGCAAGAGAGCGGACGCCTGGTGGCGGGGTTAAGAAAGCAGACGAAAGAAATTGCCTCCGATATCCAGCACATCTCACACGAGCTTCACCCTGCGAGGTTGGAACATCTCGGCCTGATCGCCGCCGTCAAGGCTCTTTGCCGTGACTTGTCTGCGCACAGCCACATTCGTATCGATGTAACCGCTCCGTCTGTTTCTGGTCCAATCCCACAGAACGTTGGCCTCTGCCTCTATCGCGTCGTCCAGGAAGCTCTGCGGAACGTGCTCAAGCATAGCGGGACAGAGGAAGCGAAGGTCACCATTTCTGTGAATGAGGATGTCATTGATGTGTCGATCTGTGATTCCGGTGTCGGGTTTGACCACGAGTCTGCCGTTGCCGAAGGCGGACTCGGGCTCGGACTGGTGAGCATGCGGGAACGGCTCCGCCTTGTGAGCGGGGAACTTGCCATCGTGTCACGCGCATCCCAAGGTACCTCCATCAGAGTCCGCGTGCCCCTGCACGGATGAGGGCTACAGAAAACTGCTCGACTCGCTATCAACACCGTCTCGTGTCTGGAACGACTCCGCTGATGGGCCTTCCCCTCCTGCATCTGTCATTTGTAACAGTTTCTAATTCTCCTTTGTGATGCTAGATGTAGACTTACTCGTTGCAGCCCTAGCTGTTGCCGTACGTAAGTGCCTAGCTGATTGCAGGACCTCTACGCTACGCCTCTGGTCTCTATCAAATGCTGCCTCAATGAGCGAATAGCGTTGCCTATGCCAGCAGAAAAGCCGGTTGGGAAGCCTCGAATGCGGCTGATTGTCGTCGACGATCATCCTCAGATCATCAGCACAGTCACTGAATTGCTAAGGGGTAATTATGACATTGTCGCCACGAGCGGTACAGGCAGTGAAGCAATAGAGGCCATCGCGGCATTCAAGCCTGACGCTGTGGTGCTGGACATCTCCATCCCGGGGCTCAGCGGCCTTGAGGTCGCCCAGCGTTTGAAGAGCATTCACTCGCATACGAGGATCGTCTTTTTAACGGTCCATGCAGATCCAGATTACGTTAAGGAAGCCTTTGCCGCTGGGGCGAATGGCTATGTGCTGAAATCCGACCTCCTCGCAGATCTTCCCAAGGCTCTCAAGCAGGCATTTGCCGGCGACCATTTCATTTCCCCATCGATCAACATGAAGTAGTCGCACTCAACGGATGCCTTTGTTCGTTTTCACAAGTTCTGACTCAAATGGTCCATTGCCCTATGGGTGTGATGGGGACGAAAAGGACTGGACCCACGAGTTCACTAAAAAGGTAGAAACAAAATAAAGCGCGACACACGCATTAGACCCGACCCACTAGTTCGCTGTGCGTGAGAACGCGGCAGCGACTAAAATTCAGAAACAAAAGTGCGAATGTCGAAGGAAAAACCAGATGGCTAATAATGATTTCGTTTCCGGTCTCGTCAAAAAGTTACTGGTGTCCGCGGCCTCTGCGGCGGGTTCCAAAATTGGCGGTGCGGCGGCCGCATATGTGTTAGACCTGTTAGGGTTGGGCGGCACTGACGATTTGGATGATATCAAGTCGGAGCTTGACACAATGTCGGATCAAGTGAAAAAAACCGACAGTAAAGTTTCAATATTGATGGATGAGGTCAAATGGGACAAGACCACTGACAGCTTCGACATTATTTGTGCAACCATCACCACCCATAGCGATAATCTACAGAAACTGCTCGCGATCAAGAACAATGCCGACAGAGATCAAAAGATAAAGCAATATATCACTGCCCATTCCAGTCTGGATGATCTGGATATCAGCCTGACCCTGATTAACAATAGGATTATGGGCAAAGGCGGAGGCATGACCGGAACCTATGACGCTCCGCTGATGAAGACATATCTTGAAACCCATTGGGGATCGATATGGGACAAAAGTCCGGCGAAGATACATGAACACATTCTGTCGGTTTACATTCAGGCAGCCCAGATGCAGCGGCTCGCAACGACGCTTCTTGTTGCCTACCGGGAGGCAACGAATCAACCACAGTTAGCAGCATCAGCACGGGAACATCTTGAAACGCGACTACTGGCGCAATACCAGGTCATGGTACAGGTTGCGCCCGATTTTATTATGCTCAACGGTCTGGCAACGCTGGGTTTGCGGGTCGATTTTTCCGGGTTTCAGATCGCTCCCCAAGTCGTGGCCATCAATCCTTCTGATCCATCGTTTTGCCTGTGGCCTGAGACGACGCATATCCTCGACTGTAACTGGATGCTGAAGCGTACTGGCGCAGACCCCAAGCAGCCGTATTACAATCTGTTGGTGTCTTTTACGTCGCCACAAGGCATTTCAATGTTTCACTTGGACGCGTCAAACTTGTTAGCGACTGAAACGGTCAGGCGAGTTAAAGTGGGGATAGAAGTTGTCGGGGTGGGGATGGGTACGACATCACGAGATTTGCTGGAAGATGCACATTTGATTGCAACGACTGCCAGCGCCGCCGGTACTGCCTTATTGTTCTCAATCGAGATCACCGATCAGATAAATCTACTCCGGTTGAAACTCGTCGACGGACGCACCTTTGGCTATATTGATCGCAAGGATGCCGGACACCTTTTTGAGCTGACCAAAACCGAAGCGACACCGACGAACGGTCTGGTTATCCTGTCGAAGGTCAATAAGAAACCGGTCGCCGGACGATCTCATCTCCGCGCCTGGTCGCGTGCCTTTGCTTCCACACCTGCGGGCGAAGGGCGCTTCACCCCCGGTTACCGGGTGCGGTATCGCGTGTCACATGTCAACCGGTTCGGCGAGAGCGAGGAAAGCGATTGGCTCCTCGCTCCGAAAGCCAATGAGGACAGCCAGGACAGCGAGGGCTATTTCGGAAACCAGACATTTTATTTCCCGCAAATTGAGCTGGCAGTTGATCCGACGGGACGCACCGAGGGTTATCGCATCTTCCGGCAGTTCCGGGGCGGCGCCGAGGAGGAAGTTACGACGGGCACCTACACAGGCGACCCGCAAAGTGGCAAGCCGGTAATCTTCGACGACTTCATGGTTTAGACTGAAAAACCAGAGAGCGTGATCCATGCTACCCTTGGGCGCCGGCCAACTCTAACGTCAGGCGCTTCTCTCTTGAGCAGACGGCACCTTACACTCAGGCCACTATGGGGGTCTCGTCTATGGTTGATCAGGAGGTCTGCGGGCTCCACCCTAGCGGGTTTGATCCTTATCACACTTCCCCTTTCATCGATGATTTTCTCGGCTTTGCTTGCAGGATACGGCATATTTTAGGTCTTCAAACAAAAGGCAGGGGCAAGGTCGCATCACTCTTCACTGCTCTGCAGATTCCATTTGACGGGGCCATTCCAACGGTCGCCCTCTTCCTCGGATGATTAGCGTCCCATAGACGAAATGAAGAAGCAGGGTAGACTCATGGTTCTCAAATCGTGACTTGCGACGCTTTTGATTCTTTCGTCGACGGCTGTGGTCCCCATAACCTCACAGGGCATCTTAAGGTGGGGAAATGGATACAAGTGCCTTTAATTCGTTCAAAAGGGAGTCAAACAGTATCTCTTCATCACGGACACCGAAGCGATCCTTCTCTTCCTGAAACCTCTGTTTGGTGGCCGGATCATGCATATCGTCAATGTGCAAACCCGACTGCTAATTGCTCTTCCCGAAAGCGTAGCCACTTCTCTTTGATTGCGCTTGTACTTCTGTAAAGTTCTAGCGGCAGACCGCGTGGGGACGTGATTCCGTTCACCAAGCTCTCCGCGTCACGTTGCGCGCGCATGAGATCATGATACAGCGCGATCCAGTCATCGGATGACGCAGGCCCTAGAAGATGAACCAGTGCTTCTCATCCGTTGGTTTTGCAGAAATACAAGAGGCAAGACCTGACCCCATTAATTCCCATTAATTCTAGCTTCCTAGAGTCAAAAGGTCATCGCAACTTGCCTTTACGGCTTAGGATCGCGAATGAATGTTTGGCCTAGGAATAATATGCTATTACACTACTACGAGGACAGCCCCAACCAATATGATCCATCACGTTCAGTCTTTTCTAAATCCTCGTTTTTCGGTTCTATTGGCTCTTGCGGAGTCGGCTCAGTTGGGACAGAAAGAATTCGTAAACGCGGCAAGGACGAAGGCATGGACCGCCGTTACTTTCGGACGCATCACGAAAGGCAGAAGGCATCCATTGCATCGACCAGCGCCTTCGAACCGTCAACGGCCAAGATAAATCCTCATCTGCACATGCTCCTCGATCAGGCGGCGGTCAAACAAAGCTTATGGCGCCGTAAGCGTTTATCGAACAGCGGAACGATCGACATAGCCATCAGTTCTCCGTCACAAGATAGCCAAACCGATTGTGAAAGGCATCGGTGGTCAAGCCGACGATCGCGGCATGCCGCTCCAGCATCTCCTGGCGCTCGATGTCTTCTCGACCCAGCCGGATCATGAACCCGCGTGCGACCCGGTAGGACTCCGAGTCAATGTCCACCATTCGGACCCGCGTGCGGCCTGTCGCAGGATCCAACATCCGCTCAAAAGGAATCGGGACAAAGCGCCCGTTTTGAATGGACACCATCGCCGCATTGCCTCCGTCCATGAGAAACTGGGCGGCGCAATAGCCGAGATCCCGAGTGTACTCCATATCGTAGGGGATGGGATCGGCGCACCGCAGTTCGTACCCGATGTTTTTGGCAACCATCGTACCGGGGATGCCGAAGGAGGCCAACCGTTTTTCGACTTCCCGCTTAAGCATGTCGCCGAGATTGACCTCCGCCAGTCGCAAATGACCGTGCGGGTCCCGCGGCACCCCTTCCAGTTCGGAAAGTTCATGGGGGTCCAACGACTCCGCCAGCCCCTCGGCCAACACGGCGACGCCGTCGGAGCGCCCCATACCCAAGCGCTTCACGACCGCGCCCGTCAGGATATCGGCGAGCGTCGACAGCCGAACGGGTCGACCGCGAAATTCTTCCGGGATGATCGTCAGCGTCGCCCCGGCGGCCTTGCCGATGCCCAGCGCAAGATGTCCGGCCTTGCGGCCCATCGTGACCACGACGTACCAACGTGACGTCGTTAACGCATCCACCATAAGGTTTTTCAAGAGATCGACGCCGACATGGCGGGCTGTCTGGAAACCGAAGGTCGATATCCCATGAGGTAGATCGAGATCGTTATCAATCGTCTTGGGGACATGCACAATCTGCAACCGTCCTTCCGCCATCTGTGCCAGCTTCAACGCGGAAAACGCCGTGTCGTCTCCGCCGATGGTGATGAGCCCGGATACGTCCAGCTTCAGCAGTGTCTCCAATGTCCTCGCGAGTTGCTCGGGGTGTTTTGTGGGATTGGCACGCGCCGTGCCGACATGCGAGCCGCCGCGAAAATGAATCCGGCTGACCTCATCGATTGACAGGGGCTTCACGCGGGTCGTGTCGCCTTCCATAATCCACCGGAAGCCGTCTCGTATGCCCAGCACCGTATGGCCTCCGACAATGCATTGGATGGCCGCGGCCCCGATCACGCTGTTGATGCCGGGCGCAGGACCTCCGCCGACCAGGATGCCGATCGTCCCGAGTGTATAACCCTTGTTCATCGCGTTAGTGTTCCATGACCAAGATTATGTGATGAGTTTCCAATGCGGACCGCTGAGATCATCCGTTGAGATCAGCCGTCATGCTTTTCACAGAAGTACTGTATTTCTTCACCCGCAACGGCCGACACTTTGTATCGGGACACTTCGATCTCTCGTCGGCGCTCAACGACAAGAGCGCATTGACGTTCGTGGGCGGAGAATGAAAGCTGGTAAACAATTCACCGGGCCGGACCCGCTCGCTCACGAAAGCCGGCAGAATAGCTTCACCCCGTCCGCTTACCAATCGCACCTGGTGCCTTCCTGGATGTGCAATCGTTCGGCATCGTCGCGATGCATTCCGAGACATCCGTACTGACCATCCGCACGATCTTTGTCCGCCGCGTCTGCGCGCCACAATTATAGTGCTGAAGGATGCGGCTTGGACACATAATTGTTGTCTACGTTGAAACACTGAAATTTTGCAGGGGTAAAGGCGAAGGAGCAGAGCCATGAAGAAGACAATTCTTACCACACTCGCTCTCAACGTAATGCTCTTCTTTTTGTTCGCGTTCACGACGCATGCGGAGGAGGTCGTGCCAAGCCCAAAACCACCCACTTCGTCGGCGTTCGCGCAAAACAAATAAGACCGACATCCCAGCCGCGATCACCACGTCGGACAGCGTCGATACGCGGCTCGGCACACTCAAATTCACCGATAGCTTTCCGGACGATGCGACTGGCTTCGGTTGAGCCGTTTGTCGCCTTAATTTATTATCGTCCCTCTACGTCTAAACGCACAGCTTGGGGGTTATTGGTGAATTGGCTATATGCAAGAGACTAGACCTGACCCCATTTGTCCTAGTTAGTGCTGATTAGTACGTGCCGCTTCGGATTGCCAAGAGAGCAGGATCCTAGGCGTGTACCGACCACCTATTAACTGAGGCGGTCGGAGAAGTGCCACCCAGGAAATCTAGTCTCGCTTTGAACCCCCGACCGGGTACTGGAAAGGGGTAAACCCCCTTCGTGGGAAGCGTACGAGGGAGTAGGTCCCGCTGTAAGAGCCTGTAGGATGAAGCTGGTTGACCATTTTTCTTCTTCTAGAGCTCCCGCGCAGTGTATCGACTTGGCACTGTGACTATACTGACCCCGCTCTTCACAATAACGCAGCGGTCGGTTGATTGGCTGAAAGGCAAGAAACAAGACCTGACCCCATTTGTTTGCTCATCACCATGCCGGCCACCATACGGTTGCTCCGGCGCAAACAGTAACGACGGGTGCACCCCTGTTTGACCCTCGCGGCATCGAGGACGGGCACGGGGTACCAAGAGGTATACGGTTTGTATAAAAGCGGCTCAGATTTTTTGATTATTTTCGCTTTATGTCCCTGGCGGATTCGCGCGCATCCTGCTTCGTATCTCGCTTTTCCCGCCGACATTCCGCACGGCTTTTGTCATCTGCCGCTTTGCATTCGGCCTTCTGCTCCCTTGCTTCGTCACGGCCGGTCTGCCGAGTATCCCGCGCATCCCTACGTTCCTCACCGCGCTCGGTTGCATTGGCCGGTACCGGCGTCCACTGCAGACCAGCAGTGATGATCAGCGCCGATATGGCACAAACCGTGGTTACCAAGCCCAGTGGTTGCACACAATTAAAGTTTCGTCGCGACATAAATGACTCCTCTGTGAAGGGCCGACGTTGGTGGACAGCGTAGGCGGTTGATACGTGCGAGTCAATAGGGTGAGAGGTCCTAGCGGGTTCTGGCTTTTCTTGTCCGGCGCGCCTGCGTCATCATCAGTTTATACTCACCACAAATGCGAGGATTAACTTAAACTCGGAGCTTAAGACGAGAACGACCATCGGTCAATGACTAGACTGTCTGGCGAAGAGTGCGGGTGAAATAAGTCTTAAATCGGGTGCTCTCCACCATACCAAACTTCGGTTGAGCCGTTTGCCACCTTAATACTTCATTGTATGAATGTCAGGCAAACGGAGAGTCATGTCTGTCCTCTATTTTATCCTTCTGTTGACCTGCCGCAGGGCTGCGACTATAGGAGGTGAGGTGGATATCGACTTTGTGTGGCTATATCAATAGCCTGCTTCCTGGAAAACTCACGCGCTCGCTTGATTAGTAAATAGGCTGCTGTTAGAGAGTGGCAGTCGTCCCAAGATCAAGGTGTAAGGGGCTCGATACCACGAGAAGCTGGAGCAAATTACCGGTAGTTGCCCCTAACTGCATACAAGAGACAAGACCTGACCCCCATATAATATTTTATTTTTGTGTGTTTGTTGGACCCCATTTATTTTAGACAAATAGGCATCCATCGGTGGGCTCGTCATCGTCAACATCTTGCCTCATGCGTGCGTGCTGCCAAACGCAGGGATTATGCCGTGTGTTTGCTAGGCCTGCAGAGTTGAGAGAGAACTTGCTTTTCGACGACAACGTTTACGTATGGTATGGTGCTGCTTCTAGAAGGAGAAGCGGTGGCACTAACGCGACGCCAATTTCTTCAGACAAGCGTTTCCGGTCTCACTGCCGCTTTAGTGATTCCAACCTTGCAGGCAGGGAGCATACAGAGTCAGACATTGCGCATAGCCTTGTTGCACCTAGCGCCGATTCCGGGCGATATTTCCCATAACCGCAATTTAGTCAAACAGGCAGTCACAACCGCAGCTGGATTAGGGGCAGAGTGGATCACGTTGCCGGAACTAATTATTTGCGGCTATTCCTTTGCGGACATCATCGGTACAGAATGGATCTTGCCCCAACCCGATCCGTGGATGGTAGGATTTTGCAAACTGGTGGCTCAACTTCGGGCGACGGTATTCCTCTCGCATCCGGAACGAGATCATCAGACTGATAAGCTCTATAACACCGTTTTCGTCATCGACCCCGATGGCAAAATTTTAGGCAAGCATCGCAAGATCAATGCTCTCAAAGTTGGCTCAGAGTCGTGGTCGACCCCCGGGGAAGTGGCCGTACCCTTTTCAGTTAGCCCCTTCAAAAGTGTTGGGATCTTGATTTGTGCTGATGCATACTCATCAAGTATTTGCACACGCCTCCAAGCTCAAGGCGCACAACTATTGGTTTCAGCGGCAGCGTGGGCACCGGGGCTTCACGGTCCTAGTGGCGAATGGGAGCGATGTACGCAGGAAACTGGTGTCCCCCTGCTAGTGTGTAATCGTACCGGCGCCGATCGCACGCTGGACTTTACCCGAGCCGAAAGTGTGGTGGTCAAAGATGGGAAGCGGTTACTGTCATTTTCGTCGGAACGCTCTGCGATTGTCGTGATTGACTGGAACCTAGAAACGCAAAATCTCGCGACACCCGTATATCAGACGGTATATCTGGAGCACTAGACAGGATCACTACCCAAGCTAATCAGGTTCTGGAAATGAGTTGATGAACTCGTGCTAACAATCGGATAATTCCAGCTTACGATTGAGTCGTAACCGTCAGTTCGATTTTGTCAGGACTTGTCAGGACTTTGGGATATCATCTGTCCCATCCAAGGAGGAAAGCTTTTGTCGAAAGGCAGCCCATGCAAGAAGCTTCGGGAGGATCTGAATAATGAATACGCCGCCACACTTTGATGGGGAGTTTCGACAGAAACTCCATGAATTGTTCTTATGGAGAAGAGATGTCAGAGCCTTTCGCAGCGATCCGCTACCACCAGCTCTATTAAACGATCTATTTAATGCCGCTTCCTTGGCCCCGTCGGTAGGTCTCAGCGAGCCATGGCGTTTTGTGCTAGTGGATGACCCGGCTCGCAGGATGGGAGTTAAGGACAGTTTTTTAGCAGCCAATGCGGATGCTCTTGTGGGTTACGAAGGAGAGCGCGCCCAACTCTACAGCACGTTAAAACTGGAAGGATTACATACCGCTCCCGTCCATCTGGCCGTGTTCTGCGATGAGTCGACTTCGCAGGGACATGGTCTGGGGCGGCGGACGATGCCGGAGACCTTAAGCTACTCAGTCGTGGCATCGATACAGACGCTTTGGCTCGCCGCGCGCGCGAATGGCATAGGGCTGGGATGGGTATCAATTCTGGATGCCGCCGACATAAAAAAGGTCCTTGATGTGCCGAAACCTTGGAACTTCATCGCATATCTTTGCATGGGGCTTCCTAAAGACAATTCTTGCGAACCAAAGTTGGCCGAGGTGGCATGGGAGCAACGACAGAACATTCATGAGTTTATCCTTCAGCGGTAGCATTGCCATTCAAAGTTAACGTTTCCCTCCTAGTCATTGATTGGCCACAGAAAACGTCTCAGGCCGCTCCTAATGAAAGCCCCCAAGATCTGAGCACGAAAATATCCCGGATCGAGAAGATCAATTCCGTTGCGATGTCGCGCGTCCCCTTATTCTGCGGAGTGTAGGGCGGTCCCTCTTTTTAAAAGAATTTTGTGGTAGCTGCAATAGATCTCTCGCACACAATAAGCTTCAACGAAGCGAACGGCGTGCCACCAAGAGGATCATCAGTGCCAAGGAGATCACACCCTGCGGGTCCTTTACAAAGCATAAAGCGGAAGATTGTTAGATCCAAGGCAATCCGTGGTAAAAGCCTCTTCCAACTCCAAGGCTTGGATCTTTGCGTGCGATGCTGATCGTAAGTGATCAGCGTCAGACGGGCCATGGATGGAAGGGTTTCGACCATCGCGCATGCCATGGCGTCGTGCTGCCATGCGACGTCATTGGCCACGTACCATGCCAACGCCAGCCACGATTCGTCTTTTTCTGGAAGGGGGCCTTTAAATCGATACAGGGCACGAATCGATGCCGCATATCTTTGGCAGAATGTTGGGGCACCAGAGAGGTAATGAAATATGGTTGTGCAATATTCAAGGGACGCGATATCCAACGGAGACCTCAAGGTCGCAGGTGTCTCCATGGGCACTGCAATGTTCAACGTTCAGTAATTGAAAGGTCCCAAACCGAGTGGAACATTGTGCTTCTGTCTAGACATACGGTTTGTGGGTCTCGAGTTTACTGAAGAGCGTTCGTAATAGATGAGGAACAGAACATCAAGTCCAATTCTCGGAAATGGATCACTCATACGGATGCCTTTTCACTTGACAACACTGGGATCGGTCTCATAGGGTGGCCGCACATATTTGGCCTGGGTGTAGGGAAGAGGGTGAAACTCCCTCACGGTCCCGCCGCTGTGACTGGGACGAAACCCGCTACTGCCACTGTCGTGAGCGCTTCAACGCTTCAGATGGGAAGGCGCGGGGAGTAGAACGAACCAGAAGTCAGAAGACCTGCCCGGCCTGACCATCTTTCCTTCGTGGGCTGGGGAAAGGGCGAGGGTGAAGAAGCGGGTGCAATCCTCAGGGTCGTTCGGCCTTGAGGATTTTTTGTTTGCGAACGCGATCCTGTTACATCCACCACAGACTTACCCCCGTGGGACTTCTCATCGCCCTCCTGGCAAGCGTGGTGCCTACATTCGCCGCTCAATCCACGATGGGGCCACGGACCTTTACCGATGACTTAGGACGATACGTTGTTCTGTCCGGGGTACCTCAACGCCTCGTGTCTTTGGCACCCAGTATTACCGAAATTCTTTATGCCATAGGGCTGGGTGACCGAGTTGTCGGCGTCACAGAATTTTGTGATTACCCTTCGAACGCTCAAACGAAACCGAAGGTGGGATACAGTCACCCGAACGTCGAAAGCATTTTGGCGCTGCACCCAGATCTGGTGGTGGCTCCCAGCGCCTTTCTCCGACCCGACCTGTTAACGAAACTGGAGCAGTTGAAGATAGCCATCTATATCAGTGAGCCGAACAGCGTTGAAGATATCCCGCAGCAAATCCAGATGCTGGGTCGTATGCTGGATCGGTCCGCATCAGCGGACGAACTCGCTGCGCAATTGCGTGATCGGCTGTCGGAATTGAACGCAAGAACGCAGGGGCACTCCCGTCCTCGCGTGCTCTATGTCCTGAATTCCCAGCCATTGATTACTGTCGGGCCCGGAAGTTTCATCCACGAGTTGATCGAGATGGCTGGGGGGACCAATGTCGCCGCGCGGGCTGCATCGCCCTATCCCCGTTTGAGCATGGAAGAAGTGCTCGCCCAGGATCCGCAAATTATTATTTTTCCGGTCGGAAATTCGGAAGGTGTTCCGGCCGAAGAGCAGGTCCTCTGGAGACGGTGGAATACCGTGTCGGCAGTGAAGCAGGGATCGTTTTATCGTGTCGGCAGTAATCTGCTTAACCGTCCGGGTCCACGAATTCTCCTAGGGCTCACGGAGCTGATCAGGATTATTCATCCGGAAGTCTCCTTAGAATCTAGTGCCCCTTAAAGCGGCCGTAGACGTTCATCATCCTATGTCGGACACCATTGCAACAAGTTCGATGCCCGCAGAAAATCGTGTCACTGGCGCGAGTTTGTACTCTGCAGTACTAACAAGCCGACGCTGGGTCAGCATTTTGGCATCCCTTGCATGCGCCAGTCTGGTTGTGATCCTGGCCTCTTTGAGATTTGGGACAGAGCCAATTTCATTCGACCAGGCCGCCCGTATTGTATGGCGGTTCCTCCATGAGGGATCATCAATCGTCGGTGGGGATGACGCGAGGGCCATCATTCTCATTCATGTGCGTCTGCCTCGCGTGCTCCTTGCTTTTATGGTCGGCGGATGTCTCGCCGCAGTGGGGGTCGGACTACAAGCGTTGCTGCGGAACCCGATGGCCGATCCGTACGTTTTGGGCATTTCGAGTGGGGCGGCTCTAGGCGCGGCACTCGCAATGCTTTTGGGCATCGGCACCACGGTCCTGGCAATCTCATCTCTGCCCCTCTTCGCCTTCATCGGAGGTCTGCTTTCCATCGGGATCGTCTATCGGGTCGCCAGTTCATCTGGGCAGCTTCCGATCCACACGCTTTTGCTGGTCGGCGTGGTCATGAACGCGATCTTCTCCGCCTTAATCATGTTCATCACGTCCATCATGGATCCCAATCGGTCCTTCGCCATGATGTCGTGGCTCATGGGGACGCTCCTCGCTCCCGATTACTGGTCTCTGGGGACATTGGGTGTGTACATCGGTGTGGGGATTGCTGTCTTAGCGTCCCAGTCAAGGGCACTCAATGTTCTGACGCTCGGCAACGAAACAGCGCACTCGCTTGGCGTGGAGGTTGAACGCCTCAAGAAAGTCATCTTTGTAGCGTCCGCGCTGTTGACCGGCGCCGTCGTTTCAGTCAGCGGACTCATCGGTTTTGTTGGCATGATCATGCCGCATGCCGTCCGGTTGTTTGTCGGACCTGATCATCGCCTGCTCATTCCAGCTTCATTTCTGGTCGGCGGCATGTTTCTCACGATGGCCGATGCTCTGGCGCGGACGCTTTTGACCCCTAGCGAAATTCCGGTTGGGGTCGTAACTGCCTTGGCGGGTGGGCCAATTTTTCTCTACCTGCTCACGCGTCGAAAAGGTGGCATTGGAATGTGACGGTGCCGTCGTGGACCTATCGCGGCAATGACGTGCCGCTGATCGGCAGCTACTTTTGCAGAACATGGCACACAGAGCGCTCGGCGCTGCTCCACAGATTGTTTGATACGCGGGTATGCTCCGCATGAGTGAACCTAACGCATCGTATATGAGTGGAAAGGACTTGTGCCCCGTCCCTTCGCTATTCCACAGGGGTATGGTTTTCAAGAAGGAGGAACGACGAGAAAAAGTCGGATGGTGACGGGGAAGATGGTGCGAAGCCATCACGGTGCCGCCACTGTAAGCGGCAAGTGATCTGCATAAGCCAGTGTTGGACGATCGACATCTGACGCGAAGAGCCAAGGATGGGAACTCGGCTTCAAGCCGACGCTCATGAAAGGACACGAGGCATGGGGTCAGTATACTTACACATTAACGAGGAATTTTGATATGCCCGCTACTCCGCTTGGCGGCGATAAACGTTCGGCACGATGGCCGATCGACCAATTCAGTCTCGGACTGGCCTCCAGCCGATTGACCCCGTGCGGATGACGGTTGACTATCGGTTCGTGGGGGCGAGAAATAACGACTTGGCCAATACACCCGCCCAAAAAATGGGATCGTTTGGCGTCGTAAACGCGTCTGCCTCGTACAGCGTTACCAAGAACGTGTAGATCTATGGACGCATTGATAATATCTTAAATCAGAAATATGAAGAGATACTCTACTTTGGGACGCCAATCAGGTCCGTGTATGGCGGTATTCGGATCGGTTTATAGAGGATGATGCAGGCACCTCGACTGGTCATCGCCGGGACACATAGTGGAGTTGGTAAAACGACCGTCGCGTTGGCCATCATGGCGGCCTTGACGGCGCGTGGCCGACGGGTGCAGCCGTTCAAGGCAGGTCCGGACTTCATTGATCCTGGCCATCACACTGCGGTGACGAAGAGGTCATCGCGCAATCTGGACGGGTGGATGCTGGGGGCATCACTGAACCGCGACATCTTCGCCCGCGCTGCGGCGGACGCGGATCTCTCTATCGTCGAAGGCATGATGGGATTATTCGATGGAAGCTCGGCCACCGAGGAGACGGGCAGCACCGCCGAATTGGCGACGCAGTTGGATGCCCCTGTGTTGCTGGTCGTCGATGGAAGCGCAATGGCGCGCTCCGCCGCGGCAATGGTCAGCGGATATGCCCGTTTTGATCCAAAGCTGAACGTGCGAGCTGTGCTGTTCAATCGAATCAGCGGCGAGGGACACTATGCTCTGCTCAAGGATGCGGTTGAGGCCGAGACGGATCTGGTCGTGGTCGGATATCTACGGCCCGATTCGAAGGCAATTATTCCTGATCGACATCTCGGTCTGATGACGGCGATTGAGCGGAGTTCAGAAGACCTGTATCAGCGGCTGGCGGAAGCTGCCAAGCAGACGATCGATCTCGACTTAATTGAAGCGCTGGCTCGATCTTGCCGGGAGCTCTCATCGCCCCCGTTTCAGACGTCTGGATCTCACGCACAACCAAAGATCCGTGTCGGGCTCGCCTACGATCCGGCATTTTGCTTCTATTACCAGGACAATTTGGAGTTGTTGGAAGCGGAAGGCGCTGAACTAGTCAGGTTCTCCCCACTAAGAGATCAAGCGCTACCGGCCATTGATCTGCTCTATCTAGGGGGCGGGTACCCGGAGCTTTACGGTGAGGCGCTGACCGCCAATGCGTCTATGCGCCGTGCGATTCGAACATTTGCCGAACAAGGCGGCGCCATCTATGCCGAATGCGGCGGTCTCATGTACTTGACGCGAAGCATTCGTGACTTCGACGGGCGATCGTATGACATGGTCGGCCTTTTCCAAGCGGAGGCGGTGATGAAGCGTCCCGGTCTGACACTGGGCTATCGGCAATTGGAGCTGACACATGCTTGTCTATTAGGCGCCGTGGGTCTTATCGCCAGAGGACACGAGTTTCATTACTCATCGTTGAACGTGATCGGACCTCTTGACCATGCCTGTCGTGTGATTGATGCGAAGGGGCAGCTTCGAGGGAAAGACGGTCTGATGACGGGCAATACGCTCGCGCTCTATTCCCACCTTCACTTCGCCAGTCAGCCTGAGGTCCCGCGCGCGCTTATCCGCTCCGCACGCAACGCCGCTTCGCGGAGACGCGAGAAGCAAGGAGAAACGCCATGACCGAGAGCGTTGAACACAAAGCCCGCATGGAGCGATTGAAGACGTCGGTGGATCGTCGGATCGACGCGGCGCAGGAGGAACGAGGCTTGGTGATGGTATTTACAGGCGCCGGCAAGGGGAAGACCACCGCGGCGCTCGGCATGGTATGGCGCTGTCTTGGACATGGCATGAAGGTGGCCATCGTACAGTTCATCAAGGGGGCGATCGATACGGCTGAAGAACGCGTGTTGAAGCGCTTCGGTGAGGAGGTCACGTTTCTTCGGATGGGAGAGGGGTACACCTGGGAGACGCAGGATCGGGATCGCGATATACGGTTTGCGCAGCACGCCTGGGAAACGGCCTGCGCCTTTCTGAGGGATCCCGGCTATGCGATGGTGATTCTCGACGAATTCAATATCGTCCTCCATCACGGATATGTGCCATGGTCCAGTGTCTTGCCTGTTCTCGATGCTCGGCCGCCGGTGCAACACGTCGTTATCACGGGCCGCGGCGCGCCAGTCGAACTCATCGAACGGGCCGATCTTGTGACCGAGACGAAACAAATCAAGCATCCCTTTCGAAAGGGAGTGAAGGCTCAGCCTGGCGTCGAGTTTTGACTCGCGAGGACTATGGAGGTGGGGAAGGCATGGCCGTCGACAAAATCTGTGAGCGCTGCGGAGAGACGTTTCAGTGTGGGAGGGCCGGGTGTTGGTGTATGCAGGTACCGCTGACCGACTCACAGCGAGATGGGATTGCCATGCGGTTTCAGGACTGCCTCTGCCCGCGCTGTTTGCCGCAGTGCGCCACCGATCACCCAGCCGCTGACCATGTCGGATTGAATAAGGCGTAGGCGGGATGGGCTTAACAGAATCTTGTACAGGACGAGTGATTCTCGTGATCGGAGGCGGATCATCGGGAAAGAGTGCGGCGGCGCTTTCGCTTGCGGGCGGTGAGACGCCGCAGGCGTTTGTCGCCACCGGCCAAGCGCTCGATGAGGAAATGGCGGTACGGATTGCACGTCACCAACGCGAGAGAGGATCACTCTGGGAGACCATCGAAGTGCCGGTTAAGCTGGAACAGTGGTTTCTCGCCAACGGCCACACTTACCGAACTATCGTGCTCGACTGTCTCACACTCTGGCTCAGTAACCTACGCGAGCACGGCGTGCCGGACGAACAGATTCCGGAATTTGTCCATGCGCTTCTGCGCGCTATGCGCACATCACGCGCGCGTGTCGTCGTGGTGACGAATGAGCTCGGATTAGGCCTAATTCCAATGGAAGGGTCCGCGCGAGGATTTCGAGATCTTGCTGGAAAGGCGAACCAATTATGCGCAGGGGAAGCCGATGAGGTGTATTTCATCGTGAGCGGGATGTCGATTCAGATGAAACCGGATCAGCACGTCAACAGAGCGAGGATTATCCGATGACACTGGCAGAAACCATTCGGAATATTCGTCCAATCGATCAGGCCTGCATGGAGCGAACGCAGGCTCGCTTGGATCGCTTGACCAAGCCCCGAGGCAGCTTGGGCCGCTTGGAAGAGTTGGCCGTTCGCTACGTCGGCATCACGGGCGAAGAGCAGCCCAAATTGCCATCGGCCGTCGTCCTGACCTTTGCCGCCGATCACGGGGTGACCGATGAAGGCGTGAGTGCCTATCCTCGTGAAGTCACGGCTCAAATGGTGCTGAACTTTCTCAGAGGCGGGGCCGGCGTGAACGTGCTGGCCTCGCATGTCGGTGCAGAGGTGCGAGTGGTGGATATCGGCGTGGATCACGATTTCGGAGTCTTATTTGGATTGATTGCCAAGAAAGTCGCCCGTGGCACTAAGAATTTTTTGCGGGAGTCGGCCATGTCCAGAGAGCAGGCAATGGAAGCACTGGAAATCGGCATGGCATTGGCGGATCAGCTTGCGGCTCAGGGCATCGGTCTGTTGGGAGCCGGAGACATGGGGATCGGGAATACAACATCGAGTGCGGCCATTACGGCCGTGCTCACCGGTGAAACGATCGCGCAGGTCACAGGGCGAGGTACCGGCATAGATGACGACGGGTATCGGCGCAAGGTCGAAGTCATCGAACAAGCCATCATGAGACACCAACCCAATCCGAACGATCCTCTCGACGTGCTCTCGAAGGTGGGCGGGCTGGAAATCGCCGGACTTGCTGGATTGATCCTTGGAGGAGCTGCGCATCGGATTCCCGTGGTGCTCGACGGATTCATTGCTGGGGCGGCAGCGCTCATTGCGGCCACGTTGCAGCCACAGTGCGGCGACTATCTCATTGCCTCGCACCAATCGGTGGAGCGCGGACACGACGTGATCTTGAAACGGCTCGGACTTAGGCCGCTGTTCGACCTGAGCCTGCGTCTTGGAGAAGGAACGGGCGCCTGTCTGGGTATCGGACTGGTGCACGCGGCCATCAAGATCTTGACGCAGATGGCCACCTTCGATGAAGCGGGCGTATCAGAACGGGCGACGTGAGTCTCTCTATGGCTCGATCGTTTGTCATCGCGTGGCACTTTCTCACAGCCGTTCCGTTCATCCGTCAGTCTAAGGTACCGGATCGGGACGAGTGGGCACGCTCCATGGCCTGGTTCCCCATAGTCGGGCTTGTGCTTGGCGGCATCTTGGCCGGTGTCGCGGCGGCTCTCTCACACGTCTTCCCTCGTCATGTCGCGGATGCCTTGCTGGTCGTGTTGCTGGTGGTACTCACGCGAGGACTTCACCAGGATGGCCTAGCCGACACCCTCGATGGATGGCTTGGGGGCGGATCGCCAGAACAGCGGCTCATGATCATGCGCGACTCCAAAATCGGCGCGTTTGGCGCCACTGGTCTGATCCTCACGCTCGGACTCCGCTATGTGGGATTTAGCGCCTTGCCGGATGTCGCTCGCCTTTCCATTCTGATCTGCCTGCCGGCGGTTGGACGCTGGGCTATGGTGGTAGGGGCGATTCACGTCCCGTATGCCAGAGCTGAAGGAGGGCTTGGTCAGTCATTCGTGCAACATCTCACCGGCCGCGAAGTTCTCATGGCGACGCTGTTGTTGGCCGCCCCGCTGATGTTTGCGGTCGGGCCCATCAGAGGGATGGTTCTCATGGTTGTGGCGGCAGTGATCGCTCGTACCGTGGTGATGGTGGCGCGTCGCCTCTGCGGCGGAATCACCGGTGATATGCTGGGCCTTATTAATGAGTGCGCCGAATTGGGATTTGTATTGCTGGCGCCGGTGGGAATGAGGTTGTGATGACGGCGGGAGTCTTGATTGCGGCTGTCGTCCTTGATGTGTCGTGTGGAGACCCCTGGTGGTTTCCCCATCCTGTGCGGCTCATGGGGCGGATGATCACATGGTATGAACGCTACATCCGCTATCTGGCTTCCGGTCGCATGGGGGAAATCGTGGCTGGGGTCGTCTTGGCTGTAGGGTTGCCGGCTCTCTGGTATGCCGTGACCTATTGGCTTATTGAGCTTTCAATGGCTGCTCACGAGATAATCGGAAAATTGACGGAAGTGTTGCTAGCTTATACGGCATTGGCGGCGCGCGATCTCCGCGATCATGCGGTCGTCGTGGGTCGTGCGCTGGACGCGCAGTCGCTCGATCAGGCCCGTCGCGCCGTGTCTCGCATGGTCGGGCGCGATACGGCCGGTCTTTCTGAACCGGACATTGTCCGCGCCACTGTGGAAACGATCGCAGAGAGTACGTCGGACGGCGTGATCGCGCCGCTCTTCTATCTCGTCATCGGAGGCCCTCCGCTGGCGCTCGCGTACAAGGCTGTCAATACCTTGGATTCCATGGTGGGACACTTGGACGAGCCGTATCGATATTTCGGATGGGCCTCGGCGCGGCTGGATGACCTGGCCAACTGGATTCCGGCGCGTGTGACGGCCTGTCTTGTTATCGCGGCAGTCGGCCTACGATTTCGGAGTGCGGCTCGCATGCGGTATGCCTGGACGGTGTTTCGACGAGATGGGGGAAAGCACCCGAGTCCCAACAGCGGTCAAGCAGAAGCGGCAATGGCCGGCGCGCTGCAAGTTCAGTTGGGCGGAGTGAACTACTACGCGGGCACCCCTACGCCACGTCCATTGTTGGGAGTGACTGAGCGACCCCTCGTCTCGACTTGCATTCGTGAAGCCGTATCCATCATGTGGCTGGCGTCGTTTCTTGGTGCTGGTCTGGGCGCGTGTTTGTTGTCTTGATCATGCAGGCCCACGGTGGAAATATTTATCACGCGGCCCGGGAACGCGGGTGTCGGCCCCAAGACCTCCTCGACTTCAGCGCGAGCATCAATCCGCTTGGGCCATCGCTTCGGGCTATTCGTACTCTTCGGCAAGGGCTCTGGGCGGTGCGACACTATCCTGATCCGGAGGCGCACGATCTCCGTCAAGCCTTAGCCACGCGTTTCGGAATCGAGCGATCCTGCATTCTTATTGGCAATGGCTCATCAGAGTTGATTCACCTGCTTCCGGCCGCGCTCTCATTGACACGAGCCATCATTGTCGGCCCGACTTTTTCTGAATACGCTCGAGCGATGACGCAATGGGGCGGTGAGTACTCATATGTCCTCGCTGAACGCAAGGATGAGTATCGACCTCCCGTCGAAAGGATTCTACATTGTCTTGGCGATGAGCATTTCGTGGGCGACACTGTCTTTCTGTGCAATCCCAATAGCCCGACGGCGCAGGTACTGAGCCGCAGTGAGGTGCTTCAGGTCGTGCAATGCGCGGCCAAGCACGGACGTTGGATGGTGCTGGACGAGACGTTCATCGACTTCTGCGAAGAGGAATCCCTGTCGCATGACATTGCCCGGCACCCACGGCTGCTGGTGCTCCGCAGCTTCACGAAATTCTATGGCTTGCCCGGCCTGCGGATCGGATATCTCGTGGGTCATCCTCATGTGATTCAGCAATTGCAAGGGCATCAATCGTCCTGGTCGGTAAATGCGTTGGCGCAGACCGCAGCGTTGGCTGCCCTCACGGATCAAGGGCATCGACGGAAGAGTTTGGCGTTTATGAAAGAAGAACGCAGGCGCTTCAGCCAAGCCCTAAGCGCGCTGCCCGGCGTGCATGTGTTTTCATCGGCGGCCAATTTTCTCTTGCTGGAACTGCCGAAGACGCTTCCTGTGTCCACGGTGATAGACACCCTTCGACAGAGCCGGATCCTCGTCCGCGATTGTTCCGATGTGCCGGGAATCAACGGATACACGATCCGCGTGTCGATCAACACGACTCGCGATAATAATGCGTTGGTTCGAGCTTTTGGGCGCATCTATGAGTCGTGATACTGATGCGGGAATCGAGGCGGGTTCTGAATTCAAAACCCGTTTCTCGATCGTACAACAGTCACTGGTGATTGATCTTGGGCGAGGGCGTCGGATTCTCTCCTCCGCGCCCCGGGGTGGAGGATTTGTTCAAGCGCGCTACGTCATCAATCATCAGGTCGATGCCAATCCTAGACGCTCCGATGATCCGGTACGTAAGTGTGAGTGGGGAGACCCCGCCCGCTATTTAGGTTTAGTTGCCCGAAAAGTTGGGGCCACGCATGATTGCGTGGCGCTGATGACTGCCGTGCCGATGAAGCGGTTGGTCGTCTTACGTGAGCAGGCGGAAAACCTGTGGATCGAAGGATTCTTCACGGCGGGGGTGACCAATGCGGTTCGAGCCGGTGATTCGGTCGGCACCGAAGAAGGATATGGTCCAGGGACTATCAATATGATACTGGTCACCAATGCGCGGCTCACTCACTCCGCGATGGTTTGCGCCGTTCAAGTCATGACAGAAGCCAAAACTGCAGCCCTCTTTCGTGCGAATGTGCATTGTTGGCGAGGAAGACCTGGCGCAACCGGCACCGGGACGGATGCCACGGTAATCGTGTGCGGTGACGGTCCGCCTCTGAAATTTAGTGGAACTCACACCAAGATAGGCATGATGATAGGGCAGCTGGTCTTGCGCGCGCTTCATAAAGGGTTACGACCATAGGTTGTTCAATGGTGCGTGTGATCATTATCGATCGATCCCATCACCGTTATACGTTCTCACGACCTTCGGTACACGCTGGAAATTCCCGTCCAATTCAAAAGCACGATTCGCAATTTCGTTGATCGCAACTGTCCGATCCTGAGATGTCTCGTAAGCATGCAGCCCATACATCTGCTGCCACCGCACATTTGTTATTCATGTGATGTATGACGGGGCACTATGACTATACCGATAACTCTCGTCGGCAAAATGAATATGGAGTAAAAGGTCGGCCGTTAAAGCTTCGGCACCCGTAGTTTATCGACCTGGCACTGACCCCGTTGATGACCTATTGAATTGTGTGGGCTTCCATTTCTTTGTCTTGCTTTAATAAAGCTACCGGACATCACCTATAAGTTTTGTTTTATCCTTCTTCCCTTAGTTAATATCAAAAAAATCCCTAATCCTGAGACAAAGAGCAGTAGCGAAGAAGGTTCTGGAATTGTCGTTGGCGAGAGCGCAAGCGAAAAAGGGAAATTGCCGCTGTTATCGCCATTTGCCACTCCACTGATCAGGATATATTGATCCTCCGATGTGAGGTGAGCTGTCAATGCTGCAAATGCCTGATTTGGTCCAAATGAAAAGCTAGAGGAGAAAAGTGTTTGTGGATTCCGGAGCGTGTCAAAGCTATTTACGTCCAACGTAAACCCATTGTTCACATAGACAGTCAGTGATCCGGTAAGGGATGCAAAACTTGTGTCATTCCCTACGATCAATGTAGTGTCGAATCCTCCTCCCGGTGTCGGTACAAAGGCGACTTGAGTGCCATTTGGGTAAATGCTGTGTAGCAATTGATTATTCGGGGGGGGGCATGCCATTCGGAGTAGGGGTAAAGTAGCCCCTCGGATTGCTATTTGCTCCTGTCGCCCCATAAGCCACTTGCATGGCCGCATTAGGTGCTATCGTGCCGCCCATAAAGTCTGCCGTTGCGGACGATTTAAAAGAGCTTGTCGGAGCGGACACGCCAGGCATTTCAGGACTCGTAGGTCGACCAGTGGCAGCGGTGTCTCCTGTGAAAGTTCCAGCGATCACCAGATGAAAATCGGTAGCATTAATACCAAGGTTGTTTGTGAAACTGTTCCTTTCCACCGAGGAAATTGCCCAAGCGGAGGTAAAGGAAATGAAGAACGCCGCTGACAAAAACAGCCCGGTGCGGATCACTAGGTTGTAAATAGTACTAATCATGATCTGCCTCCTGGCGATATTAGCGGGTACCCTTGCGAAGGCATTGAAGCTCACTTGAACATCACTCAGAGCTTTCGTTGACTTTCTCGCGGTGCAGGTATCATGCCTTTTGGTAAGTGACGCAACTACGACCAAGATAGGAAGTTTCGAGGAGTTGCTGTAAACCTGACCAGCATTGTGAGGGGCCCAAACAGACGGCGCCCTGAGTCGTAAGTAGTTGGCAATCAGTCACAAAATCAATGAATACGTTAATTCTTTTACTGATGAAAACTGACAAATCCGCCAGTCAGGTCGTCTTCTCGAGAATCACTTTGGAAAGCGATAGGACGTAAGTCACCGATCTCTTCTTTTTGTCATCCCGCCCTTGATCAAACTAGATGACTTTCACAGAATTGTTCGGTTGCGGGAAATAAAATAGTACCGTTGAAGAGTTATAAAGGTGGAAAATACAAATCTTTTTGTTCAGTGGTACCGGTATTTTCCGTGGCGATTATGCCCTTCAACGAATTTAAAAAAAAAGAAAAGAATGATTTTGAAAGTCCACGATGCGGTATTTAGCGTGCGATGGATGTAGGCAGTCTTCGACCTCTCCTTTCCTCACGCCAGTGGGCTGTCCTCAGTATCGGTGGAATCGATGAAACACATGCCGACACTGATGGCATAGAAAAGGATAGGCCCCAAATAATCGACAAAGCCGATCCCATAGACCGCCTCGTTGAATTCGATGGCTGATGTGAGAACACTTTGGGCAGAGCATGCCCACCTACCCTAGGATTCACGCCGCCAGTCTCCCACCCACGTCCTCCACCGCGATGCGCCTCATGATATTTTTCCATGCTGATGACCGACAAAGCGCGTGGGGCCGATCACATTCGGCAGGCTGATCCTTCTTCCTTCGAAGTTCTTAGCGCCCCGGCACGGCATCGATGGATTTGCGTGATTCTTGGTCCCGCCGACAGCCCTGTTCGGCCATCATGCGTTGTCCGGTACTGGCTTTTTGGGGAATTCTCTTCAGACAGTGTTTCAAGTCATCCTCCACGGCGCCGGATGCCGTCATGCTCAGCCCATTCTCGGGCGCGACGGCAGTCGTAGCGGCAGCTTTCGGAGGTTTACTAGCAGCGTGCGCCTGCGTAACGGCCGTTCCAGCGATTAGCGCAAACGATGTCCCGATAAGGATGTGCCGTATCAATTGTGTAGCGTCCATAATACCTCCTTAGAAAGGCCTTGGATCTGGTGATGGCGCGAGGCCTGTGCGCGACGCAGCAATTAGGATTTCAACACCACTCGCAAGTTTCGTTCCGTCTCGTCTAACGCGTCCATTCTATGCTCTCGCCTATCCATCCGAAAGTCACTTTTTCTCAGTGAGTGCCGAAGGCGGAGATGCCGCACATGGCCGTTGAACTGATAGACCAACCCATCCTTCGGGGACGAGGGTAACCCGCTATCCTTCTGGCGTTAATACAGCAATCATTGACTGGATCGAGATCACCTATGTTGGCCAATGATCCATGCTCATCAGAACGAAGGTTGGAGACAGTAGATTGCAGTATCGTAAGCCAGGAAGTAGCGCAGCATATCCGTACCATCCGTACTGTCTTGGCTCCCATCCCTGTTGGAGTGGTTGACCCTAGGCCGCGACGCGTCAACAATAGGGTCAGGTCTTGCTTCTTGCATTGCAGGCCATTCATAATCAACCGACCGATGCGTTTGACATAGAGACCAAGGTTGTCGACAATGACAAAACTGAAGGTTCTATAATGCCGAGCCGCAATCATGATAAATCCTTTCGATGTTTCCACGGCCGTGATATTCAATGCATATTTATCCAGCCGTGCCAATCAAGCCGTACTGTCAGCACGCCTCAGCACGTCATGGAATCGCCGTTGCCGTAGCTGGGTGGATGGTTATCAGGAAAACGATGGTCACCAAGAGGCTTAGTTGTTTCATGTCTATTCCCTTTCACGATGAGGCACTCGTTAGTTAAGGCTTTTCGAGCCAAGGCGACACTTGGCACGTGCGGGTTACATTAAGTGAGAACACGGCTGCATATTTGTTATTCGTCATCTCTCTACGCGGGAAGGAAGCAAAGTCAATCCCTTTTTGTTAACTCCTCAAGAATAGGACGCACTATTCAAGACTAGGTAATGACCAGTGAATCGCTTTGTCGAATCCTTGGAAGTTGTCATTGCGAAGCGCTCCTCTAAGTTCCATAAAAAACAGAACTTGATTTCGGTTAAACGTACTATTGAGTAAGAAAGCAAACTGACAAGGGGTCCGTCGGCCGGTCATCCATGAACGAATGGGGGGACCCGTTCGAACAGCGATGGAGTAACCGTGTAGCATCACATTCAAAGACGCCTCGCGACGACGGCGCAAGCGTATCGCTGAAACTATTGTGTTTCATTTGGGACAGAAAACTGATCGTGTCTTTGTCATACTGTCTTGACGCCATGAATAGATGAGCTCGAGTGCTCTCTGTTTGAACCTATCTGATGAGGAGTAAAGAAAATGAATGCAGAAGATAAGGCGCACTTAGACGCCATCATGAAATCTTTTCAGCAGCGGTTGGCGAAATCCAAAGACGCGCAAGAGCAACGTCAAACGGAGGAGGATGTCGGTTATGCCGAGTTCAAGCGAGTCGTATCGGAAACGATCCGGCCTGCCATGGAGGACATTGGGAATGAATTGAAGGCCGCCGGCCATCACTATGAAATTAGTGAAGTGAGGGATGGAAGAAGTCAGCGTGATGCCAGGATAACGCTGGCCGTGACGATCATCGGAGTGCCGACATCCGCCCATAGACGTGGTGACAATACCGTCTCGGTGTCGTTTTATCGTACTGGGGCGACCACGGTCACGATGGAAGCGGTGACTCAAATCAAAAAAGAAAAGAATGATGTGACAGGACCGCGTGGAAATTATGCGCCGTCTGAAATCACGACGGACCTTGTCCAGAAAGAGATTTTGAAAGTCCTTGATGCGATATTTAGCGCGCGATAGATGTAGACAGCCTTTCGACCTCTGCCTTCCTCACCCCAGTGGGCTGCCCTCAGTATCGTTGGCACCGATGAAACACATGCCGACACTGAGGGCATAGAAAAGGATAGGTCCCGAAAAATCGACGGAGCCTATCCCATAGGCCGTGTCGTCGAACTTGACAGCCATGAGAATTCACGCCACGTGTTTCCTACCCACGCCCTCGACCGTACCGTGCGCCTTGACATTGATCCATACCGATGACCGGCGAAACTACCGCCAGGCTCGAGACTTTCCTTGGTGGTAACCGTGTCGGCTGAGAGCGCCTGCCGTTGAAACGGCGTGCGCACGGGGCATACAAACGATTTCCGAGCACGTGCGGCCGATCGCATTTGGGAGCCCGACTTGCTTCCCTTGAGAATCTTAGCGTCCAGGGACGGCATCGATGGACTTGCGTGACTCTTGGTCCCGCCCGCAGCCCTGTTCGGCCATCATGCGTTGTCCGGCACTGGAATCTTTGGGAATTCTCTTCAGACAGTGTTTCAGGTTGTCCTCCACCGCGCCGGATGCCGTGATGCTCAGTCCACTCTCCGGGGCGACGACCGCGGCGGCTGGTACAGGTTTACCCGCAGCCTGTGCCTGCCCCACAGCCGTTCCAGCGAGCAGCATGAACGAAGTCCCGATCATAATGTGCCGTAAGAGGTTAGTAGTGACCATAATGCCTCCTTAAACAGACCTGAGAATATGGCTGCGGCGCGAGGCCTGAACGCGCCGTAGCCATCATGACGATCTCGATATGCTCCCTTGATACGCCGTAAAGCAAAGAGAGTAAGACTAAGCATCACAGTACGCTCTCTGTCGATCCGGCCGCAGGTCATAATTGCTCACTTAGTGCCACATTGGTGAGGAGGCTGCTCGCGACCGCGGCATACCCGGCCTACATGTTGTTCTCACAACGTGTACGTACTTAGACAGGCCTGTCAGAACATGAATAGGGCAAGATGTTTGAGCGCCCGAGCCTTGTCCGAATGCTGGACTGCGCACGGTTGAGCGCCTGCTGCAGGATGGTGACGGTCTGCTCGTAGGTCGTCTGGTCCACGGGGTAGGGAGTGCGATCTTTTCCTCCGTGTGCGAAGGAGAAACGAGCCGGGTCCCGCGTGCTGGCCGGTGTGCCATAGATCAATTCCGCCGCCAGCGAGAAGGGGCCGAAGGATTTCGAACAGTTGTGAGCGCACCTGTTCACCGAGCCAACTTAGCGTCGAGCCGTGCCCGTTTCATCGGACACGCCTTGTTGAATCACGCACCACTGACCGGTCAGGGTAAAGAGAAGCACTGATGATAACGCTGATAGCCGTCCTGAACCGCGGCACTATCAAATTTTGCCACCAGGCGGCTTGTAGAGACCAATGTATCGGCGAGTAAGCCAACCGTTCGCAGGCCGCGGTTATTTCCACTGGAGTCCAGCCTGCGGTCGCTCCCTTCCCTCCCGCCACCGCGAATCCAAAGTCATGTTCGAGTCCCTTCACGGCCTCCTTCACCGCTCCACCGGTCGTGGCTGTCACTCCGCTGGAATGGCAGTCGAATCCCAATAGGCAGCCGAACGCTTGACACCAAAATGGGTCCGACAGCCGCCGAAGGACCTCTTCCGCACCATATTCACTGACGACATGACCCAAGACTTCTCGAGCGAGCCGAACCATTAAGGTAAATAGCCAGCGAGGAGCCGGACCGCTGTGGAGAGGGAGGTGCGGGATTCCGGTACGGATGATGTAGATGGTCATCGGGGAGAGACGACAATCAGAAGTTTTGAAAGTCGTGATCGGGACAATTGTCCGCTTGTAAGGCACTTCTTTACGGCACGTTCGCCGGTGAAGCCGCCGGCACCGACTGCTGGCTTTCTATGGGTACATGCCGCAAATGGGCTTCGATATAGTCATTCAAAGAGGCATAACTGTCACGGTTGAGTTTGCCTTGGGCCACCAGGGTCAGGGCATGCATGCGGATATTCTCAATCGTCGCGCGGTCGGTTGCACCCTTTGATTTTAATGCAGCGATCTGCGCCATCAAGTGACTGACTCGCCGTCGTTGGTACCATGCGTAAAACAAGGTGTACACGGTGGGGATCCCACCGACGATCGAAAGTACAATTTCACGATGTTCGATGACTAACCGAATTTTGTCTTCGAACCACGGCCAGAGGGGGACATTGTCGCCCTTGTAGTAGGCGACCGCGCCGGGATGCAGGGAGTAATAATTATTTTCTTTGATTTGCGCTTTGGAAAAATCTTCCGCCAGCAGCAGTCCCGATTGAAGCTCTTGCCAGTGGACGGCAATCGTTCGGACAATTCGATAGGCGAGTCGATTGCTCACTTCTCCATTGGCGATCAGGATATCGTCGGCCGCTAATGACCGGACCTCGCTGGGGGGGAAATCTTTATTATAAATCCCCGCTGGGATGGTGGATGACCTGAGAGAGGTGCGCAGCATATGAATGGCGTCACTCGACGCATCGGTTAACGGGACAAGGACCCCATGCGTCGACATCGTCACGACTGCGGGGCTACCGATGGGGACAAAGAGACAGATGACGTCGATCTGTCCCTGGAGGAAAGCCTTTGCGGCATCCGTATAGGAACCGTGTTCGAGCACCTCCCACGGCAAGCCGGACTCCGGAGACATCCTGTAGTAGTTCAGGAGAAGACCCATAACCGTATGCGTGCCGCTATGCGAAGAGCCGATGTAGACCCGCAACGGCCGTCCCAGTTTGTGCCGGTGATCGACCAACAGATCCGTGAACTGTGTGATGGGACGCCCAATCGTCCGACTGACCTCCTGACTGGCCACAACATGGAGCATCGAACTTGATAATTTGACTAGACCGCGGATATCCGCTCCGCCGGCCACTTTTGGCTTGACGGTCAGGCCTTCCACGGCGAGGCCAAGTTGAGCCTTGCGTTCCGCCAGATATTGAAGATTTTGTCGAGGCCCGTGTGAGTCAACGTGTTGAAATGCGACCGGTGCTTCTAGGCGTTGCTCGTCCAGATCTGCGCTCAACACTTGAAGAAGCTTTTCGCCAATTTCATGATAGCCGCCGCCGGGAGACCCGCTGGCAATGCCGATAACCTGCGTGGATGTCAATCCATGATAGGTGGCAGCAATCAAGATCAGCGCCAATACACCGGCGGCCACGGCTGGGACGATGCGCCAGATCGACCATTTCACGGTAGGCGACTCCTGATCTTCATCACGTCATACGAACTGACTGTTCGTAGTACATCGGTCAAAACGCTATTCTATTCTTGCCCGCAAATCAATCGGGACTTTGCCAATGCATTATTGAGTTAGTTCTCTTGAAAGCAGGGCGGGAATGAATTGCTTTCTTGTCGCGTTCACGCCATCATATCTCTTGGGCTGGTGAAGCCTGCCGTAATGAAGAATCTCTGTGGCTTCGTCTCAGGATTCTAACGTCTCGGCCACAGATGTTGAATGTTGTAAACGTCCGTCCTCATCGCGCTCAGTGGGTCTTTCTTTCTCATAAATCCCCCAGCACTCTTATGGATGTTCCACATGAGAAATCATCGCTCTCCCCTCGCGTCTTATTCCAGACGTCCGGCCGGGCTCTCACCGCTGACAGCTTCATCATTTGTATCATCATCATGTTGGTCGTGCTCAGTTGGCTGCCGCGGATGCACGGTCCTCTCGATCTACGCTGGGATGGCGGCGTCTATTACGTCTTAGGGACCGCCTTGGCGGAAGGCAAGGGCTACCGCCTCCTGAACGAACCCGGTGAGATCGAGGCCGTTCAATACCCCCCGTTGTTCGCCGCGATCATTGCCGCTCATCAAATCATGCTCGGAACGAGTGATCCATTCATCGTGGGGCCATGGCTGCGGTTGACATTTTTTCTTATCTCGTTGGCGTATGGCGTGTGCAGCTATCTGCTGCTCCGGATCTTTCTGCCTCCCGGGTATGCCTGTGGAGCAGTGCTGATGGTCCTGCTGAACCTGTTTACAAATTTTCTCTCTGATCTATGTTTTGCGGAAATGCCTTTCGCGCTCGTCTCGATCGTCTTTGTGCTTTGCAATCGGAAGGGCGGGCGGTTCTATCCTGTCATCACCGCAATTCTTGCCACGGCCACGTATCTGCTGAGAACCATCGGCATCGCTGTCTTAATCGCGTGGATTTGTGAGGCACTCTTCCGGCGCCAGTATCGAACGGCCGCCATCAGAGCGGCAATTGCGTTGCTTCCTATTCTTGCCTGGAATGGGTACATCTATTCCGTAGAGTCGAGCCCTTCGTACAAAGAGTCGGCGTATACGTATCAGCGCGCAGAATATTTGTTCTATAACGTCAGTTATGCCAAGAACGTCTCGTTGCGCGAGCCATTTAGTCCGGAACTTGGAAAGCTGTCGGTCGAAGATCTCGCCCGCCGCTTTGTTCACAATTTGGCGCGAGTACCGGTGAGCGTCGGCGAAGGTCTCAGCGCCAAGCTATGGTATTGGCGAAAATTCACAGCCACCATGCTAGAACCTTTGTACAATATGCGTGGACTCTGGCGAGTCCCGAACTATGCTCCAGATGTGCTATTGTTTGCTCTAGGCGGTCTCATTATCGCCGGGATGGTCGGCTTATTTCGGCAAGGCGAAATCTTTATCCCGGTCTATATCTTGCTCGTGCTGGTTGCCGTCTGTCTCACACCGTGGCCGGAGCAGTGGCCTCGTTACTTGGCTCCCACTGTACCGATTCTGGCATTGGGCTTCTTTCGAAGTGTGGTAGCAATCAGCAGTTACGCTTGCATCTTTCCACGGGCTCTTAAAGCGGTTCGCCTTGTGGCGGGTCTTCTTATCGGTCTTGTCTTTCTTTTTCAGGGGCTGACACTCTATCGGGTGTACGTTCAAGAGATGGGGCAGACCGCCTACCTGGACCGAGATGGTCACGTTGTAAGTTCTCGGTTGTTCTTCTATAAAAAGGGCGGGTACCGTGAACTGGATGCCGGATTGGATTGGTTAATGACCCATGCGCAGCCCACGGATGTGGTGGCAGCCTCCATGCCCCACTGGGTCTATTTGAGAACCGGCTTAAAGAGCGTGATGCCTCCCTTCGAGCGTGATCTGGACACAATGCAGGCGCTGTTGGATTCTGTCCCGGTCGCATACGTGGTGGTGGACACGTCGACCGTGAACTTTACTCGGGACTATACGCGCCCTCTATTAAAGCAATTTTCAGAGCGCTGGTCGCTCGTCCATGTGATTGATGATCCTACGCCGGGCTTGGATGGAGGCCCCCTTGAAATCTATCGACGAATCACTCAATAGCTATTGCCAGCTGGACCACGATATTCTTGAACATCCCGACGCTTCCCAACACTCGACTATGAAACTACTCATCGCCATTCCCGCGTTAAATGAAGAGGACAGCATTCAAAGCATTATTACCCGTTCATTGGCCGCACGGTCGCACATCCTGTCCCATTCACCGGTGACGCAGGTGGACATCACGGTGGTCAGTGACGGATCAACCGATCGCACCGTTGAATTTGCCAGCAAGTTTGCAGACCAGATTCATCTGATCGTCTTTGAACGAAATCGTGGATACGGAGCAGCCATTAAAGAGGCGTGGGAACAATCCGATGCCGACCTACTGGGTTTTTTGGATGCGGATGGAACATGCGATCCTGAATTTTTCTCTCATCTCTGCCAGGCCGTCACCGGGCAAGCCGCCGATGTCGCGCTCGGATGTCGCATGAACAAACACAGTCATATGCCGTGGCTGCGGAGAATTGGAAACCATCTCTTCGCGTCCATGCTGACGGTCTTGTCCTCTTCCACGGTGCGCGATACGGCCAGCGGAATGCGCGTCGTCCGTCGACAAAGTCTGAGCAAATTGTTGCCACTTCCAGACGGGCTCCACTTTACTCCTGCGATGAGCGCCAGAGCGCTCTTGAGCAAGACGCTCAAAATCGTAGAGATCGACATGCCGTACTATGAACGTGAGGGAGAATCGAAACTACGCCCAGGAAGAGATGGACTGCGATTTTTACGGGCCATTGTAGATGCGGCGTTTCTGTACCGTCCGGCCCGCCCCTTGGCCATCCTCGGTCTCGTGTGGCTCGGGGTGGCGATCGCGCTCATGATCACGCCGACTGTCTACTATCTTCGGGAGCATGCGGTGCAAGAGTGGATGATCTACCGATTCGTCGTCAGTCATCTCGCCGGCACGTTAGCCACCTTGTTATTGTGTGCCAGCTACCTCACGCAAAAGATAGTGAAGGTTACGCTTCCGGAGGAGACTCGCGTACAAGGACAAAGAAACGTTCTGGAGTGGTTCTTTGCGGGTCGGCACGTGTGGGTGGTCGCTCCTCTCCTACTGCTGGCCGGCGGCCTATTGGTACTGCCTAGTTTTCTAGAACTGGTTCGCACGGGTGCCACGTATGAACATTGGTCTCGCTTTATTGCCATGTCATTCTGCTGGTCGGTTGCGTTCATCCTTATCGTCACATGGTTGGTCGACTACACGATTGGCCTGGTCACAATCCAGCTCGCTTTCACAAAAACCCTGTTGGTGCGTCGGGAGCCCTCATCCTAGATGTTTCTTATGGGCGAGCCCTTCAAGGCCCTGCGGAATTCTTCGAAGGGTATCGATCAAACTGAAGGAGTTCTGCACCGTCCATCTTCATGCGATGGGAAACGATCGCATAGCCTCTTAACCAGTCCTCTTCTGGCGCCGGTTCGCCCACCGCGTGAATATTCACCAAAACGATCCGCCCTCCTGCGATCAGCGACTCGATGTCATCCGGCACGCGGCGCTGTTTGAGCTGACCCACCCAGCTGAACAACATCACGGGCTTTTCCGTGTAGCGTGCTATTCCGAGGACCCCTGAAGGAATCGAGTGGACAACCACCACATCCGATGCGGCGACCTCATCCAGACGCATGGCTAATTGCTTGAAGGGTTCCCAGCTCCGGACCGGATTGCGCACCACCGTCCAACTGCTAGGCAAGAGAACCATCAGTATGAGGAACAGTGCCGCCGCACGCCCGTAGGAGCGGAGCCGGCCAAGGGTGAGTGCGACCAACACCAAGGCGGCCGGCATGCCCGCAATCGCATAGCGTGGCACTGCGGTGGTATAGGTGCCCATGAGTTTATCGAAGACGAATGGTCCGGCGCAGGCAGCAAAAAGGCACATCCACATTAATTGTCGCCGCTTACTCAACAGCCGGCGTCCCAGTCTTCTGATCGCCATGAAAGCGGGGAAAAGGAACACCACCATGGCCAGGTAGTCCAATCTGGGGTCATTTCGCCACAAGATGCTGATCGGCGAGAGCAAAGTCCAAGGCAGCGTAACTGCCGCGATAGTTCGGCTCGCGACCGAAGGAACTAATAGCCAATCCTTGGTCACCCGCCACATTGAGAGGCCTTCCCCGATGTGCAGATACCACGGAGCTATGATGAGTCCAATTCCCATGCCGGCGGCTATGAGCATCTTGCGACTCAATCTCCCCGGATAGATGAAAAGCCAAGCGCCACAGGCCAGGACAATAAACGCATAGAAATAGTGCGTGAGCAGTCCGGCCGCGCCCATGAATACCCAGCATGTGACGAGCATGGGGCGCGGGCCGCGCTGATTCAACTTGAGGGTAAGCCAGGCCAGCGCCGCCGCAAGAAACCACAGTAGCGAATACATGCGGCCTTCGGTCGAGTAATAGAGTGAGAGGGGCGAGAGACTAAACAGCACAAGCGCCGGTAGTGTCGCAGGTCTGCCTCCGATTTCTTTCGCCAGGAGGTAAACCAGCGGAAAGCAGGCGAGAGCCCAAAACACCGACAACATCCGTAACGCTCCATCGCTCGTTCCCCACACCTGCGTCCACATCCACAGCAAAAGATAATAGAGCGGTGGGCTGGTATCGGAAAGCAGCACGGCCCGCACCACGCGGGCCGGTCCTACCGGTGGATCTTCGTGCCGAAGATACCGTGTGTACTCGGACGCAAGCAGCGGCTTCGGGGCTTCCACATAGTCGCCTAATTCCGGCTGGGCGTTGGAAGCAGGATGCTCAAGGCTATGCCCCGTCGCAATGGCGAGCGAGAACAGTTCGTCCGCCCAGAGTCCCGAACGATCGAGCATGGGAATGCGAAGGCCTGCGCATAAGGCGAAGACCGCCAGATAGACCAGGAGCGATCGGTGCCGTTCCTGCTGAATCATGGAGGTGAGATTCATCGACCGACGGGAAGTTTTGGAGGAGTGATGTGATCGGTGCGCCAGGTATGTCGCGCGTCGCCATGCTTTTCGAGTCCTTTGTACGGCCCAACGCGGAGCACGCTAGCCAGCCAAAGATTGACCAGGACGCGAAGATACCCGCCGCCTACATGAAAGAGACGGAACGATGAACTTCCCATATCGGGCGTGCGATTGATCCATGAAATGGGGACTTCTTTCACTGTATACCCCATCATCAATGGCTGGAGGCCGGTCTCTGCATTAATGGCAAAACCTCGTTGCGTGAGAATCAGATGGTCCACCACCTGACGTTTAAGGAGTTTGAGGTTATTGGTGAGATCGCGGAATCGGCGAAAGAGGACGATGTTTGCCAAGAGATGGAAGGCGCGGTTCGCCACAATCTTGGGAAACGGATAGTTTAAGAGCACACTGTGACGCGAGAAGCGGCTGCCCACCACGACATCGTAATCATAGAGAACAGCGGCGTCGAGGATGTCCCGGACTTCCGGCAAAAGATGCTGAAAGTCGCAGTCCATGGACAATACGTATCGGCCGGTGGCAATACGGTATCCGTCCTGGATGGCCAATCCAACACCGTTGGGTGGGCGCCTGATGACGGGCTTGATCCTGGCGTCCTGCGCGGCTAACCGTTCAATCACGGCTTGTGTGCGATCGGTACTGTTATCGTCAACCAGGATAATTTCGTGCATATAGTCGTCGAACAGATTTTTCAATCGAAGGACAAGCGTCTCGATGTTCATCTCTTCGTTGTGGCAAGGAATCACCACGGATACCGCCGATCGCAATGACTCATGCGTAAACAGCGAGATGGCTGGAACGTACGCCGTGCGCGGCGGCTTCTGACAAGTTACGAGAATAGAGCCGGCCAGTGTCCTGACTGCGGGGGCATTCTCCAGCACAGTAGAGAGATTGCGAAATAGCCGCATGAGAGGACGGGGAATGGGTCGGAAGACGAAATCGTTGTACACCGCCGACACACGAATGAAGCCAATTTCAGAGAGAAGCTCGTACAGTTCGGGTCGGCTCAGCAAGTGACGCGGATCTCGTGTGCCAAACGCCCGTGACAGCGCACGTCGGAATTTGAGAAAGGGGTTCCAAGGATTGCTCTCATAAAAGAGCGCCTGCGCGCCGGGTTTGAGCAGGTCATAAACCTTTTGCATCATCCACGCACAATTCACCCGATCGAGAAGGTCCATGGCGATGATAAAGTCGAATTGGCGGCCGGCGAGCACGCCGGGCAGGGATGATGCGGAGACATGCTCGACGTCTACCGGTAGCGTCTGGGGGCGATCAAGAGTTCGGTCAAAGGTGACGCACGTGACCGGATTTTCGCCTCTTGAAACTTTCAACAGTAGTTGTGTAAAGCGGCCTTGCCCACAACCGAGCTCTAAGACCGTTTGCGTGGGCAGCAGATGCACTCTATGACGAAAGCTTTGTGCACGCCACAAGAGTCGCTCGTCGAGGATGGGATCGTGATCCTCCCAGTAGCGGTCCCTGAAGCGTTCGCGGAGCGCGAGCGTCTCGATAAAGCGTTCCTCTTGCGTCAACACGGACACGATTGAGGCCACTCACGCATGAGAGCGTTCCTGCCATGAGGCCACCATCTCCACGAAGATATCATCAAGCGTCTTAGTAATAGCCCACCCTGGATAATCCTGTTGCACCCGGTGGAGGTTGGTGATGTAGCATATGTGATCTCCTTCTCGGTTTCCTTCCTGATGCTCCGCATCCATCTTCTTTCCCGTCAATTGGGCGACGATATCGAAGGCTTCTAGGATCGAGCAGGAGTTCGCGCGGCCACCGCCCAAGTTGTACACCGCTCCACATCGCGGATGTTCATAAATGGCCTCGATGAGTCGCGCCACATCGTGGCTGTGGATGTTGTCCCGAACCTGCTTTCCCTTGTACCCGTAAATCCGATACGGCCGGCCCTGCAACTGAGCCTTCACGAGATAGGACAGAAATCCATGGAGCTCTACGCCGGAATGGTGACGGCCTGTCAGACAGCCCCCGCGCAAGATTGTTGTCCTTAATCCATAATAGCGACCATATTCCTGGGCCATTACATCGGCAGCGACCTTACTTGCGCCAAAGATGGAATGTTTCGAGCGGTCGATGCGCATGTCTTCCGAGATGCCGTCATAGTCTGAAATCCGCGCATAGTCCCATCTGCTGGGTAATTCTTTGAGGGGCAGTTCGTTAGGCGCATCGCCATACACTTTGTTGGTGGACATGAGGATGAACACGGCGTTAGGGCTGAGTTGCCGGGTGGCCTCGAGAAGATTGAAGGTGCCCACGGCATTGACGTCGAAATCATCGGTCGGCCGCCGCGCGGCTAGATCGTGGCTCGGCTGAGCGGCGCAGTGCACGATGAGGTCGAACGGTCCTTGCTGCGTCATCAATTCATGAAGACCCGCGCGATCGCGCACGTCCAGGTGGTGATGATGAAAGTTACGGGTCGTGGCGAGCAGGCGGTCGCGGTTCCAGGTCGTATCGCCTTCCTGACCGAAAAAATCGGCCCGCATGTTGTTATCGATCCCAATAATCATCTGGGCTTTCGGATCGAAGAACGTCACCAACTCCGATCCGATCAAGCCGCTGGATCCCGTCACGAGAACTTTCATGATATCGTTCCCGTCCCTTCGTGGTCGGCATCGGTCAGTCTTCGAGAAGAAGAATGGGATATCACCTTAGGCATAGGGTATTACCTTTCCCGTTACCATCTGTACAACCTTGCCCCACAACAGCTGGCGCAATCCAGCGGGATAGAGTCGAACAAGCACCCAGAATTGTTTGACTGCCTTGCGCCAGCGTCCCTGCTTCGCATCTCGCACCATTTGCCAGATCAATGGTGGGCCGCAGGCCGTCTGATATTGGAGCACGCCGCATCGATACGCTTGCTCGTAGAGAGGACGGCCTTTGACATACGGGAGTTGCTCGCGCATTGCCGCGATGCCGCTGCTCAACATAAGAGCCCATTCTTGCGACATTTGCGAGGCATGACGCCGATATTCGGCAATGAGCTCATGATGGCAATGGATGGGATATTGTCTCGCGACCCGTAGCCAGCAATCTCTATCCTCACTGCCGAGAAATTTGGCCTGTTCTTGAAACCCTCCCACCGCCACCATCACCTCTTTCTTGACCATGACGCTATGGGGTGGAGTGATGAATCCAAACCGCAGCAATGCCGCATACTGGTCGGGTTCCCGTGAGCATTGGTGCTGATGCCACGTTTCATCAGCCCCAAACCAACGAAAATCTCCACAGACAAGGCAGACTTCAGGACGTTCGTGAAATACCTTGAGGCAGGTTTCAAAATGATGCGGGAGAAGACGGTCGTCGGCATCCAGAAATACTAAGAAGGCGCCGTGACTGTTGCGTATACCGGTATTCCGCGCCGCGCCAAGGCCACGATTACGGTCATGTCGAACATATTGGACGGTTGGATAACGCCGTGCAACCTCCTGGGTTATGTCGGGCGACGCGTCATCGACGACAGTGATCTCATAGTTGGAATAGGTTTGCGCCAATACGCTTTCGATGGCCTCATGAAGAAAATGGGCTTGCTTGAAACATGGAATGACAACGCTGACATAGGCTTTTTCAGTCATGTCGAAAGATTCTGCCGGTGTCACGGATGATTGCACCATCACCTATGGGTTGAGATAAAATTTGTATTACCCCTAGAGTACTCTGAGTGGTGCGGGTATCAGACTTCGGGGCAAGCGTCTGTAGTCTGTTGAGAGTGGTCCCGGCAGATGTTTCGGATGTATGCAAGCGGCGAGAGCAGGGGAAGGAATGTGCTCACGTTTCTGCATCAACGTCATAAGCTCACAACCAGGGCTCTGTTTGGACAATTGATTTCCCGAACCGTTCACGCCATGATGATTTCGGTGATCTTACGGAGGCGTTATGAAGATGTTACTCGCGGTGGATGAATCCAAAAATGCGGAACGGATGGTGGAATATGTCGGTACGTTGCTTCACCGCACGCCGGACGTCACATTAACCCTGTTACATGTGCTCAAGCCGTTGCCTCGCAAGTTGCTGGAGCACGGCGGAAGTGAAAATCCGGTGACGGAAGGTCAACTGCAGTCACAGTTGAAGCAGGACCAAGCGGAGTGGTATCGCACACAGGCAGAGGCCGAGTGTCCGTATTTGTTGAGGGCCCGAGACCTGTTAATCAAGGCGGGATTACGCTCCGAGGGGATAGAGTTGAAGTTCGGACACGAAGAGGATATTGCCAGAAACATTCTCGAGGAAGCCAGGAGTGGAGGATACCGCACGATCGTGCTTGGGCGTTACGGGACGTCCAGCATGAAACGCATCTTTGGCGGCGGCATTACCGATCATGTCTTGAAGGAAGCCACAGGCATGGCGGTCTGGATTATCGAATGAACACTGCCTGAACTTGAACGAATCGGTCTCACAAGCACGGCAGAAAAGATTGAACAGTCATGAGCCGGCTGCAGTGTGGGAACTCTCTGGCGAATACGGCAGGGTAAGCCTTCGATCAGAGGATAACAGATGGAGAGTCTGACCCAGCTCGAAATTATCATCATGCTCCTCGGCGTCATGCTGGCGCTGACCACGCTCTCGCGCCGACTCTTAATTCCCTATCCCATATTATTGGTCATCGGCGGCCTGGTTCATTCCTTAATCCCTGGCTTGCCGACGGTACGCTTGAATTCCGATCTGATCTTTCTTGTCTTTCTTCCACCTATCCTGTGGGCGGCCGCGTATTTTACGTCCCTGCGTGAATTTCGCGCCAATCTTCGGCCGATCTCCATGTTGGCCGTCGGGGTGGTCTTGGCGACGACTGCGGCTGTGGCGGCCATCGCACACTGGCTGTTGCCGGGGCTGAGTTGGGCGGCGGCCATCGTGCTCGGGGCCATCGTCTCTCCTCCAGATGCCGTCGCCGCGACCGCCATTGCACGACGGCTCGGCATTCCGCGCCGCCTAGTGACGATTCTAGAGGGGGGAAAGCTTAGTCAACGATGCGACGGCGCTCGTGCTGTACCGGACGGCGATCGGAGCCGTCGTGACAGGAACCTTTGTCTGGAGCGACACGCTTCTGCAGTTAGCCTTTACCGCGACCGGCATCCTCCTCGGCTTGATCGTGGGAGCCGCCACGCGCAGGGTACTCCGCATGACAGAGGACAGCTTCGTGGAAAGCGCGCTGACGTTATTGGCGCCCTATGTCGCATGGGTACTTGCGGAGACCGTGCATGCCTCCGGAGTCCTCGCCTGTGTAGCCGGAGGCTTTTATGTGCGTCGATATTTCAGCGCTGCCGTGGCGCCGACGACGCGGCTGCAGTCCAGAGCCGTGTGGGATATTACCGTGTTTATCCTCAACGGCATTATTTTCATTCTGATAGGTCTTCAACTGGGCGCCATTCGGGAAGAGATCTTGTCGTCGGGACTCACTCGGTTGCTGTGGCACAGCGCGCTCATCAGCGTGACCGCCATTATCGTGCGCTTGGCCTGGGTACCGCTGACTGCTTATCTTCCGAGACTCTTGATGCCCTCGCTCAGAGCCCGCGATCCCATGCCACCGACAAGTCATTTGTTCCTTGTAGGCTGGACCGGCATGCGCGGGATCGTGTCGCTCGCGGCCGCCCTGGCACTCCCCCTGACGGTAAGCTCGGGCGCCCCTTTTCCCTACCGCGCCGTTATCATCGTGATGACGTTCGGCGTCATCCTGGCCACGCTGGTGGTGCAAGGACTCTCGCTCGCCCCGATTATTCGTATGTTGAAGCTGGAGGCCGACGAGTCTCTGGAACACGAGGAGGCCTTAGTCCGCCAACAGACGGCGACCGCTGCTTTAAATCGATTGGATGCCCTTATGATGGAACACTGGGCGCAACCGGATCACGTCGACCGGCTACGGGTCCATTACAACCGTCGCGTCGAACGCTTCGCGAAGCCTGGCGACACCGACCCCGATTGCTCTGCGCAAGGCGCAGAATCCTTTCATCGTCTTCGACACGAAACCCTGACAGCCGAACGACTGATGGCCATTGCTCTCCGCGATCAGGGCGTCATCAGCGATGAGGTTTTGCATCGCGTCGAACAGGAACTGGACGTGGAAGCGATCCGACTGGGAATCGGGGACATCCGACCGAATGGGTCGTTCCCCAGTCCCATCGCCGAGGCGACATTCGCTCGCTAGCCTGCATTACGAAGGGACCGTCCGTGCCAATGGCGCCGCCAATATCCTTCGTCGGAGATAGCCAGGATCACGTCAGAGGACCGGACAATGCGCCCGTGACGGTGATTGCCTATTGCGATTTTGAATGTCCGTATTCCGGTGAGATCTATCCCGTCATCCATGCATTAGTGCAACAAGCGAGGGATCGCGTTCGATACATCTTTCGGCATTTCCCGCTGCTGCACAAACATCCGCACGCGCAGCAAGCCGCAGAAGCGGCGGAAGCGGCCGGCGCGCAAGGGTGGTTTTGGGAGATGCACGATCTGCTCTTTAGGCATCAGGAGGCCCTCGAGGAGACCGATCTGTTCGACTATGCATTGGAGTTAAGAGTTGGAGCGCGCCGTATTTGAACACGCATTACGAGAACGGACCTATGCGAAGCGAGTCTATCGCGATGTGGCCGGTGGCAGACGACACGGAGTCACGGGAACTCCTACGTTCTTTCTGAATGAACGTCGGGTTGCTGACGAAGAAGATCTCGCGGACCTTGTGCGGAAGGCGCTGGCGGAGATTCACTGATGGAGAAGCCAAGAGGACGCTCCATGCTAGGAGCGTCACACGGTCATTCGATGAGCGCCGGTCGGCTGGAGGGCAGGTCAATGAGGGCACTATGTTTTCCTGGATAAAAAAGAAAACACAAGAATACTGGTCCTCTCTCGCGTCTGATGAACCAGAAGATCAACAGGACACTCTGATCGGCACAGCCCCTTGGGACATCGGACGACCTCAACCGGCGTTTATCTCGTTGGCGACTTCTCAACAGATCCGTGATCCTGTGCTGGATGTCGGATGTGGAACGGGTGAGAATGTGCTCTACATCGCGGGATTGGGGTTTGATGTGACCGGGGTCGATTCAGCGCGCGCCGCCATTGAGACCGCACGCGAGAAGGCGAAACGCCGAAACGTCCGCGCGAACTTTCGAGTGGTGGACGCGCTGGATCTAGCGTGCCTAGGCACGACCTTTGAGACGGTGATCGATTCAGGCCTTTTTCATGTCTTCACAGATGAGGAACGCTCCCGGTTTGTGGCGAGCCTCGCCGCCGTTCTCCGGCCGGGTGGTAGCTATTTTATGCTTTGCTTCAGCGATCAGGAAACTCGCGAGGGACCCAGACATATTTCACAGGCTGAGATTCGTGACACCTTTCAGAGGGGATGGACCATTCGGTATATTCATGCCGCTGCCTTTGAAACCAGCATTCACGAAGGAGGCGCCAAAGCGTGGCTGGCAGCTATCATAAGGACGAGCGCCGGGGCGTAATCAGGATAGTATGATGAGACTGGATGGTAAAGTCGTGATCATTGCCGGAGGGAGGGGAGGACTGGGTCAGACGGTCACGCCGACCTTTGCAAATGCGGGCGCGCGTGTGATTGTCATCGATCGTCATGCAACCGGTCAGCCGCAGGCTCGAGAGATCGGCATCGGGGCCGATGTCACCGACGAGTCGAGCGTCGCGAGCGCCGTGCGCCAAGTCCTCGATCAGGAGGGGCGGTTGGACTGTCTCGTGAACCTAGTGGGGAGCTTCGCGCCCGGCCGACTGGCAGACACGAGTCCTGCCACCTGGAATACTATGTTGTCGCTGAATGTGACGGCGGCCTATCTGTTGTCCCGAGCGGTGATTCCGCATCTTTCCACACAAGGCAACGGCCGCATTGTGCACATTGCGGCCCGTGCGGCACAGGACCCGTTTCCCGGAGCCGCCGCCTATATTGTGGCAAAGTCCGGGCTGATGGCCTTGATTCGAGTACTCGCATTGGAACTGGCCGGCTCCGGTGTCACAATTAACGGGGTGCTGCCGACGACGATCGACACTCCGGCGAATCGCCAAACTATGCCGAAGGCCGATCCAAGCAAATGGGTCAAGCCCGAAGCGATCGCCGACCTGTTGCTCTTCTTGGCGTCCGACGAGTCAGTCAGCATCAACGGCGCACTGATTCCACTTGGCACGCCATAGGAAGTGTTTGGCAAAGCTCATGATGACTACACTTTCGCCTATACATAAGAGGCCATGATGGTAAGCACCATGACTGTTCAGGCCGTGCGGCAGTTACCACTGTTTGCCGGTGTGTCTGACGAGGAAAGCCGGTGTCTTGAAGGTGGCGAGGAGATATCCTTAAACGCCGGCGAGACACTTGCGGTAGAAGGAGATCCGGGCGAGCACTTTTTCGTGATTCTCGAGGGCGAGGTGCGGATCACCAAACGGTATGGTCGACAGGAAATCGCACTGGCGACCCATACGCCGGGAAAATTTTTCGGGGAGGTGCCGCTGCTCCTGGAGATGCCGTTCTTTGTCGACGCGCGGGCGCTCAAGGCATGCCGTCTCCTTCGGTTTTCGAAAGATGCCTTCTGGACCATGATGCGATTTTGCCCCTCAGTGGCAAGCGAAATTCTGCGCACGATGGCGACGCGTGTTCGGAATCTGGAAGGGTTCTCTCAGCAGCGCGAGAAGTTCGTCTCGCTGGGCACGATGGCCGCGGGGCTCGCTCATGAGTTGAATAATCCCGCCTCGGCGGCCCGCCGAGCCTCGGTTCATCTCGGCGAGGCGATCGAAACGATTCAGCGCCTAGCCTGCCGTCTGCACCCGCATCTCACGGCTGCCCACTGGGAAGCGCTCGTTACTATGGCCACCACGGCGGATGCCAAAGTTGCAGAATCGGCGAACGAAGATGCGCTCGCATCGGACGAACGCGAGCAGACGATTATGACGTGGCTTGACCAGCATCAAGTTCCCGATAGCTGGACCTTCGCTGCCGCTCTTGCGTCTGCCGACATTGGACCGTCCGCTCTGACCGCTCTTGCCGCCACACTTCCCCCCTCCGAAACTGCGCCGGCCGTCGCATGGCTGGGAACTCGCCTCACCATTCGGGCCTTGCTGCAAGAAGTCGATCGCAGCACGCGTCGCATCGCCGGATTGGTGGAAGCCGTGAAATCGTACTCCTTTGAGGGACGTGCCCCGTTGCAAGATATCGACATCCATGAGGGGATTGAGAGCACGCTCACGATGCTGGGGCATAAATTGAAGGATGCGACAGTGATTCGCGAATATGACCGTACCCTGCCGCGCATCCCGGCGTATGGTGTCGAACTCAATCAAGTGTGGACCAATCTTCTCGATAATGCGATCGATGCCATTCAAAAGGGCGGTCATATCTGGGTACGAACGCGTCAAGATGACCGTCAGATCCTCGTGGAAATCCAAGATGATGGGAGCGGCATTCCGGCCGACGTTAAACCGCGGCTGTTTGAACCGTTTTTTACGACGAAAGGCGTCGGCAAAGGCACCGGCCTGGGGCTGGTGATTTGTTATCGTATCATCGCGGACCGGCATGGAGGTGAAATCGAATGTGAGTCGAAACCAGGCGACACACGATTTCTCGTTCGATTGCCCATGGCGAGACATGAGGAGCACGGATGAAACCCGTCTTGATCACCGTGGACGATGACCGCGAAGTCTTGCGCGCCGTAGAGCGAGATCTCCGCCGTCATTATGGCGAAAATTATCGAGTCCTTCGTGCCGAATCCGGCTCCTCCGCGCTGGAAGCGTTGAAGACGCTCAAGCTTCGCAACGATCCGGTCGCCTTGCTGCTGGTCGATCAACGGATGCCGGAGATGACCGGCGTCGAATTTTTAGAGCGCGCCATGGAACTGTATCCCGACGCCAAGCGCGCCCTGCTCACCGCCTATGCGGATACCGATGCCGCCATTCGCGCTATTAATACCGCGCGAATCGAATACTATCTGATGAAGCCCTGGGATCCGCCGGAAGAACAGCTGTATCCTGTGTTGGACGATCTCCTCGAAGATTGGCAGGCATCTTTCCATCCGCCCTTCGAAGGCATCCGTATCGTCGGCCACCGCTGGTCGGCCAAGTCGCATCTGATTAAGGAGTTTCTTGCCCGCAATCATGTGCCGTACCAGTGGCTCGATATTGAAAAAGACGAAGAGGCGCGCCGATTGGTGAACGTGGCGGCCGCCAGTGACCTCGACCTTCCCCTTGTGCTGTTCGCGGACGGCTCGCACCTGACGGAGCCGTCGAATGCGGTCATTGCGGAAAAGATCGGGCTGCGGACGCGCGCCGAACAGCCTTTCTATGATGTGATTGTCGTGGGCGCGGGACCGGCCGGACTGGCAGCAGCCGTGTATGGGTCATCGGAAGGATTGCGCACGGCATTGATTGAACGGGAAGCTCCCGGCGGGCAAGCCGGCATGAGTTCACGCATTGAAAATTATCTAGGGTTCCCCAGCGGAGTCAGCGGCGATGATCTGGCGAGGCGTGCCGTTACGCAGGCAAAACGGTTTGGGACTGAGATCTTGGCCCAGGAAGTAATGGGATTACGATGCGACGGGCCGTCGCGAATCGTGACGCTGGCGGATGGGGGTATCATGGAGTGTCGAGCGCTCTTGATCGCGACGGGGGTGTCCTATCGCAAGCTTGATGTTCCAGGCGCCGATACATTCACCGGAGCCGGTGTCTACTACGGCGCGGCGATGACGGAGGCCCTCTCCTGCCGCGACGAAGAAGTGTATGTGGTCGGCGGAGCGAATTCCGCCGGACAAGCCTCGGTCTACTTTGCCAAGTATGCCAAGCGGGTCACCATGCTGGTGCGAGGGTCGTCGCTTGTGCAGAGCATGTCGCGATATTTGATCGATCAGATTGGGGAAATCCCGAATATTGTCGTCGAAACCGATGTCCATGTCGTGGAGGTAAAGGGAGAGTCCAGTCTGCAGACGATCACGATCGCGCATGTGAAAACGGATGAGCGCAGGACCGTCGCAACGCGGTATTTGTTTATCTTCATTGGCGCGATGCCGCACACCGAGTGGTTGGCAGGCTCGGTGGAACGCGATGAACACGGGTTCATTCTGACCGGCCCAGACCTCATTCAGAACGGCTCCAGGCCTCAGAGCTGGACGCTCGCGCGCGATCCCTTTCTCTTGGAAAGCAGCGTGCCCGGTATTTTTGTCGCAGGAGACGTGCGGCATGGATCAGTGAAGCGCGTTGCGTCCGGCGTGGGTGAGGGCTCCATCGCTGTGCAGTTCATACACCGATACCTCGCCGAAGCGTGATGAGATGAAAAATACGTGTAAGACCCAGAAGCTGCGTTTCCAAGCTTCTGTCAATGAACATTCGAACCAACCCATTGGCGGTGCGCGGCGATGAAAGAGTGCCTCCGTCAGGCGAAGCTCTTGGGACACTGCTCCGACGCGGATCTCGATCGCGTGATCGAAGCCAGTGAGGTGCTCTCGCTCCAGTCCGGCGATCTGCTCTTTTCCGATGAAGATCAAGCCAAGGAAGTCTGGGTGTTGTTGGAAGGGGAATTGATCATTACCAAGCGGGCTGAAGGTCAGGATGTCATCATCGATCACCTGTTCCCCGGATCATTTCTCGGCGAAATCTCGTTGCTGACACAAACACCCGCGCAACACCGCGCTCGCGCGAAGGGGGCGTGCCGGCTGTTGCGGATTCCCGAGCCGGTGTTCCAACGGTTACTCGGCACGTGTCCTACCATGGCCCAAACGGTCCTGCAGACCATGGCTGAACGCGTACGTCGGATTGAGCATTTATTGCAGCGGCACGAACGGATGGCAGGTCTCGGCACGATCGCCGCCGGGCTGGCGCACGAACTCAATAATCCCGCTTCGGCCGGGCATCGTGCCGCTGAACTCCTTCACGGGACGTTCAGCGAATTGCTCTCTATGACGAGACAATTGCTCCCCCGACAGTGGACCCCGGATGAGATCCATCTTTTGTCAGAGCTGCAAAAGACGATCATCCAACAAGACATGTCGATACCATCCATTGATCCCGTGATGCGCAGTGATCGCGAAGAGGCGCTGGCTGCTTGGTTGGAAGATCATGGCATCGCGCAGGCGTGGGACGTGGCCCCCAATCTGGCCGGCATCGGCCTAACATCCGATAGATTGGAGGCGCTCGCGAACGGCATGAGCGGGGCCGCGCTCAAGGATATTCTCACATGGGTCGAGCGAAGCGTCGCCGTCGAACAATTCATTCAGGAAGTGGGTCGCACCACGGCACGCATCTCCGATCTTGTGCGCGCGGTCAAAGCGTATTCCCACGTCGATCAAGTCAGTCTGCGCTCCACGAACGTCCAAGAGGATATTGAGAACGCGCTGCTGATGCTCGGGTATAAGGTTCGCCAGGCGGCCATTCAGATCGAGCGGCGCTATGAGACAGATCTTCCGACTATTCAGGCCTACGGCACGGAACTTCAGCAGGTCTGGACCAACCTCATCGACAATGCGGTGGATGCGCTCGAGAGTTCCACCCCACCTCGCAGGCTCGAAGTTCGTGCGGCGACCGACGGTGAATTTGTGAATGTGAGTCTCATCGATAACGGTCCGGGCATTCCGACCGAGATCCAGCCTCGCATCTTTGACCCGTTTTTCACTACAAAGGCGGTTGGAAAGGGGACCGGATTAGGGCTCGAAATTGTGAAGCGCATTATCAATCGACATTGTGGAACGATTCGTGTCGACTCGAAACCAGGCGAGACGCGCTTTGAAATCCGATTGCCCATTCGCCAGCCGACTGCGCCACCCGTCACCGCGGGCCAGTGACGAATAGGCTGCACGGTTCCCCCATATCACCGGTACCAATGATGACGTGACTGCCAGGTCTTTCCACCGGGATGTTCCAATGCTACGCGATCCCAGTGGCCGAGGATCGCAGCCGCCTCATACGTGCTTTGGGCAAACGCCATGAGAGCGTCATCCGGGGATGTCGCCGTCCGGACGGCATCATAAGGCAAAATAAATTCTTTCAACTGAGGGTGGTAATAAGCGCCATCCGGCTCGATTTGCACATCTTTATATCCCTCCGGCTCGGGGTATGCATACGCATAGAATGCAGGCATGCCGAGGCCAGCGCCAGGCCAGAATCCACAGCTGCTGACTTCATGCGAGTACGCTTCCTGCGCTACAAATCGAGCCAGATGTGGCGCGCCGGGATGATCGGGAGCAGGGCGGCCGGAAAAACGAGTCAGCGCCAGATCGAAGCTTCCCCAAAAGAAATGAATCGGACTCGATTTACCGATAAATCGTCCCCGGAATTCCGTTAACACACGGTGGGTTTGAGCGAGGATGCGCCAGCATCGTTGGGCATAGTCTGGGTCATACTCGTTATGGTGAGCGTCCATCTCGAAAGGGGTGCGGTCAGCGACCTCGACCGGAGTCGTCCATATGGTGACCGGAAGATCGAGCGCACGCAGGCTGTCCATGGAGGCGCGATAAAAATCAGCGACCGTGCGTGCTTCAAGAGCCATCGACCGGGCCTCTCCATCGGCCGTGGTGATATGCAACTGATGGTCGAGGAAATCAAAATCAAGCTGGAAGAGGCGTGTGCCATGCGGAATCGGGGAAGTAGTGAGTCCTCTGGAGGTCAAATAGAGCGTTGAGTGCCACCAGTGATTGATCGTAGGGGTCAAGACCAATCGAATTTTGCCGACAACCTGCGTCCACATATGCAGGGTAGCATAGGTGTTCTGCCACGCGTCCAAGGGCAAAGTCGGCCACACGTCGCGGCCGGAGGATGAAAGGTTCACATGTTCAGTCATGATCGATGTCCTCGCTGTGAGGAGATGGGCAGTGCAACAACTCTCGTTGCCGTGCGTCCGGTACCACTCCGCGGTTCTATCACTAACACAGGGAGAAAGGAAGTAGCGTTGATGGCTTATACTGTGAAGCGTATGATCGTCGCGTGGGTGCGGCAGCTCATGGTGGGCAAACGTGTTTCAGTACGTCCACCTGCACCGGTGGCTGGCCCACGCTTTTTCACCCGACCCGGCTGAGGGCGGGAGAGGAGGTCTATATGGCGACCACATGTGGGCATCTCGACCAGATTCGAAAGGTTACCCCAAGCGCGAAGGGCTGCGAGGAGTGTTTAAAGACGGGTGATGAGTGGGTGCACTTGCGTCTTTGTCTAAGTTGTGGACACGTCGGGTGCTGCGATTCGTCAAAGAACAAACATGCCACCAAACACTATCGTGGGACACACCATCCCATCATCCGGTCATTCGAGCCGGGTGAGAACTGGCAATGGTGTTATCCGGATGAACTGTTCATGGAATCGTAACATGAAATCCATGCTGTGTTCTGTTACCGCAGCAATGAGTCTCTTCTCATTAGTGCTGTGTGTGGAAAGGGTTGACGCGGAGCGGAAGGCGAATGTCGTCATGAGCCGATCGGACGTCGCGGCTCAGGGTGTAATCCGTCAATATGTTATTGACCCGCGCGGCGAGGTGCAGGGATTTTTGCTCAGCGACGGCACCCAGGTTGTGTTCACCTCGCGTGTCCAGCGCGAGGTGATCGCCACGATGAAGCCGGGAGCGTCCATTCGGGTTGAAGGTCGTCGTTATAAGGGAGTTTCTCTCGTGGAGCCCGATACCATCATTAATCTCGAGACGGCCGCTTCTGTTCAGGTCCCTTCTCATGGTGAAGGCCCGATTTCACCAGCGAAAGAATCGCTGTCGATACAAGAAATGCGGGCTGAAGGTTCGATCGAGCAATTCCTATACTATCGGTCTGGTCAGATTGCAGGCCTCGTCCTGCATGACGGGACACAGGTGTGGCTCCCGCCTGACGTCAACGATCAATTCAGGCATTCTCTTCACCTGCATGACCGTCTTATTGTGGAAGGCCATGGTACTGAAAACGAATACGGACGCGCCATGGAGTCGCTGGCGATTGGAATTCCCGGCGCTCCGCTGACGCCCTTGGATCATGGCACTGACGGACTCGAACCGCCGCGTAATGCCCCGCTTGGTCGTTGAGGATTCCAAAATAATCTCGTCCTGTCGAGCCCAACTCTCGCAACATCTTCAGACGCGGTCCAACCAAATCGTTTTTGAACCTCTTAAGGGAAGGAGCATCTTTCCTTGAACTCACTGAATACCTTACAACACCTACTGGTCTGATCTGACAGGAAAGGAATGAAAAGAATGATGGTCATACACTTGTCGGCGAGTTTACCGTGGAGCTAGGAATCTGCTCGACTCAGCTGATAGCGGGATGAACGGTGAACACTCTCTCACGACATGGAGGAACGATGCGACATGCAATGATGGTTCTGGCGATCAGCGTCTGTTTGCTGACAGGGGGTATGAGTGGTGTATGGGCTGCTGATAAAAGCGGTGTGCTCAAGGCGAGTCATCTCATCGGGATGAAGGTGCAGGGAACCGATGGAAAGAAACTCGGAGATATTAAAGACTTGGTGGTCGATCCGGCGGACGGTGATATTGACTATGCCGTGTTGGACTTCGGGGGATTTTTAGGAATTGGGGATAAATATTTTGCGGTGCCCTGGGAAGCGATTCAGTGGACGCCCGATGGAAAATATGCGGTGTTGGACGTGACCAAAAAGGACCTGAAGCAGGCGCCGGGGTTTGATAAAAACCATTGGCCGGACCTCACTAGTCGGGATCAAGCCGTAGTGATCTACGAATTCTACGGGGTGCCGATGACGGAAGAGAGTCCCGGTCACAAACAAGCGCCTCACTGATCCTGCGAATCGAAAACCACTCTCGGCTAACTATTGCCGAGGGTGGCCGTTCGGTCTGCTGCTTTTCCCATCTGACTGTTCGCACCGCATGTCTTGATAATCCCTAGCTGCGCATTGTTATCGCGGCACTGACGAAGAAAGCGCCACTAACTCCGCATCCTCCATCTTGCTCACCGCCGCACTGACATAGACCAGTATATAAGGTCCGTGGCGTAATGTGTTCTTCTTCAGATGAGCTGGATGAAGGGGCCGCCAGCAAGATCGCGCGGCGCAGCGATCCCATCTTTCACCGAATGTGAAAAGGTCGTCACAATCAGGTGGCAGAGGTTGCGGAATCTATAGCAGCAACGGGCGTGGGCACATTGATGAGACGCACACAGTTTCGGCCGTCTTGTTTCGCTTGATAGAGAGCGCGGTCGGCGGCGTCTGTCAACGATGCTGCGTCCATATGGAGATCCGGATGGCAGGCTGCGATGCCTAAACTGATCGTGATCCCAATCCCCAGTCCCTCCACCTTGGTGCGCAGCGACTCGGCGACACGTTGGGCGCCGTCGCCGGGAGTGCCTGGAAGGGCGGCCACAAATTCATCTCCCCCGTAACGGCACAAGAGGTCTCCTGGCCGGCTGAGCATGGTCTTGACGACGTGGACCACCTGTTTCAGGCAATCGTCCCCGGCGAGATGCCCATAGGTATCATTATAGGCTTTGAAGAAATCGATATCGAAAAAAATGAGCGAGACGGGGAGCGCGTCGCGCACCGCTCGGCGCCACTCCTGTTCGAAAAATTCATCGAAGCGCCGACGATTGGCGATTTCGGTGAGTCCATCCTGGCTGGAAAGTTGACGGAACCGTTCATTCGCTTCCTCGAGTTGTTGCATCACCTGAAGCAGTTCTTGCTCGCGCGATTTACGTCGGGTGATCTCCTGCGCCAGGCGCAAGACCGAGCGCACACGCGCCAGCATCTCCACCTTGATCAACGGTTTTCGTATGTAGTCGATGGCGCCTTCGGCAAAGGCCAGCTGGAGGTCAACGGGGTCGCTCTGCACGGTGACGATGACGACCGGAATATCCCGAAGGCGATCGATGGATTTGATGCGGCGGCAGACCTGAATCCCATTGACGGCTGGCATGAGAACATCCAAAAGGATAAGATCGACTTTCGCGGCGTGAGAGGCGTCCTTAATCCCCAGAATGCGGTACGCAGCTTCCGCCGAATCGGCGGTCAAGATGTCACGATAGCCGGCGCTTTCCAGCATCGTCTTGAGCAGTTGGGTATCGTCCCGTGAATCGTCAACGATCAGAATCGCCATGTATCCTCAAAATTGCGGAATATGAAGAGGTTCTAAGGGAGCATCAAAAAGATATCAGCGAGAGGACGTTCGGTCAACTTGACCGTTGAGGTAAGGGCAACTACTGAAGCTTGGACTTGACGAGCTCGCTCAACTGTTTGCCGTCGATGGTTTGCCCGGTCAACTTCGCCATGACGGCTTTCATGACCGTTCCCATATCTTTCGGTCCCTTGGCGCCCGTTTCCAGGATAGTTGACTCGACAAGGCGTACAATATCGTCCTGGGATAAGGCCTGAGGAAGATAGCCCTGGATAATGTCGATTTCCTTGAGTTCCTTCCCGGCCAGGTCGGCTCGGTTGGCTTTCTGGTACTGTTCGACCGCCTCACGGCGTTGCTTGACGAGCGTCGTCATTACCCGGCTCATCTCCGCGTCATCGAGATCTTTTTTGAGTTCCAACTCTTTATTGAGCAGCGCGGCTTTTATCATCCGAATGACATCCATGCGGAGTTGATCCCGATCTTTCATCGCGCGTTTGAGATCTTCCGAAAGCCGATCGTATAGCGACATGATCTAGTCCGACCTGTAAGAGCGAAGTGAAGGTAGCCAGCCGAGCATAGTCGGTCATTCTGCTTGAGTCAAGGAGCCTGACTGATAGATGTCTTTCAGTAGTCTTTCGAGTCTCCCTGCAGTAAGATGCGGAGGGGACGAAAGCCGGCAGATTCACCTGTGAATCATGGTGTAGGAGGGATCATGAAGGCACATATGGGCTCTGTCGTACTGTGTGGATGGATGGTCGGGTCACTGGCACTCGTCGGCTGCGCGGACAAACCGAAGCCAATGCCGCAACCGACCCCCGCTCAAACGCGGTCAGATTCTGATCGATTTTTCGACAAAATGAAGCAGGACGAACGCGAACAAGGAAAGGGGCTGACCCCGACGCCTTGAGGTGGGTCCTCTCTTCGTCGGCATGGTCTCGCCCCCGTGCGGTAGCGTAGAATGGAGCTGCGATGGACCGCTGAAACGGAGGTGCGCTATGAGCCGTGGCGCCAAACATCAACGCAGAGTGCACGTCGTCGTGATTGCCAGCCTTGCTGCAAACCTCTTTTTCCATATGAGCCTGTTGCCGGGAGTACAGGCCCGAGACCTTTTGCCACCGAAGGAGCAGAAGGACACGTCATTTGAGGAAACAACAGGACCTTCTTTCGATGTGCAAAAACGGGGTGTGCCGCAATCGATTTTTGTCTCGATCCAAATGGCGCGAGGCTACGAAGTGGAATGGGACAGTTTCGGGCGGCAGGGATGGTACACGCAAGATCCCCGCATTAAACCGATCGATCCCGGGACGACGTCCTTTGCGCCGGATACACCGGCCGTATATGTCGTGTTCGAGGTGGCTCCGTTGGAGGATCCGGCACAGTTCGGCGCGCAATGGTTTCTCGAAGATGCGCAGGGCAATTTCTCCGATACGCCGGTGGGGCGCGATGTGCTCGAAGTTCCAGGTCATAGCCGGTGGGGTTTTCTCGAACTTAAAAGTCCGTCCGGTGGGTGGACCAAGGGCAACTATTCGGTGAAGCTGTTCATCACGCCGTTGGGTCAACAACCGTTCCATGCCGCCAATCATGTGGGTATGATGCGATTTACAATTACCGATCAGCCGGTCAAGGCGGGCGCCGCCTCGGCCCGTTGAATGTTCTAGAGGGTGATCGCGGCTATGCCGATCTATGAATATGTGGCGGACTATTGTGGGCAACAGCCCGCCTGTTCGCGGAAAAAAGAGTATCTGCATTCCGTTCGCGAACTTCCGCTGACGTCATGTCGGGAATGTGGCGTACCCATTCGGAGGATCATGTCCACGTTTGCCGCACAATCGGGTGAATTTGGCGTCTCCAGCCCGGATCCAACTCCGTTGAATGTCACCGGCATCCGGCCGCCCAGGCATATGCCCTCCGACAGCGAGGGTGGCTGCGATGGATCACATGATCACTAAGTTCGAGAGGGAGGCCATGTGAGAGCGCTATGAAAGAAACGGACCCGGAAAAACTGACTCTACTGTATGAGCGATTCAAAGATGTCTGTCTAGTCGAGAAGGAAGTATGGAGAGAGATTTACATGCCGCGGGATGTGGGGAAAGGTCTCGTCCTCACACGAGTCCAAGATCGGTATGAAGTGCTGATCGACGATGATGCCGTAGAGTCCGCCCTAGAGGCCAATATTCCGTTAGGTGGGAAATCGCTGGCGGCGGCGATTCATGAATATCGAGATCACATCAGCTTCGTGAAGCGAACGTAGCCTTTCCTCACGCCGCTACTTTTTCGCCAACGCGTGCTCGACATCACGCACGACTTCGTCGGAAAGCGGCTTGGTACGATGGTGATACCGGGCTACGACGTTGCCTGCGGAATCGACGAGATATTTCTGGAAGTTCCACTCCACTTCTCCGGTAAATGGACTCTCTTCGGTGAGGTAACGATAGAGCGGATGCTTATCGTTACCTTTCACGCTGATCTTACTGAATAAGGGGAAAGTCAGACTATACTTCGTGAGGCAGAAGCCCTTGATCTCCTGATTGGTGCCCGGCTCCTGTTGGCCGAAATTGTTCGCAGGAAATGCGAGAATCTCAAAACCCTTTGACCGATAGCGCTCATACAACATTTCCAAATCCGTATATTGCGGGGTGTTGCCGCAGAAGCTCGCCGTATTGACCAGCAAGAGCGTCTTGCCGCGGAATTGACTGAGTGGAACCGGCTTTCCGTCGATATCGTTCAAGGTGAAATCATATACGCTTGGATGGACGGCCATCTGGGCTCCTTGCGTTTGGTCGTGTGCGTCGTTGGCGTGCGCACCGGTCGGAACAAATATGTAGCCGGGTGAACACCCGGCTACGAGACCCAGCGCAAGGGCGAACCCGCGAGATGCCCGTGTCATAACGACTGCCCCAACCGTTGCAGCGCGGCGACTCGATCTTCAATGGAAGGATGCGAGGCAAACAGGCTCATTGCGCCGCCGGTCTTGCCCGAGATTTTAAAGGTCACGAGAGGATCCTGCGTGGTGTATTCGGGTTGCGCGCGGTTGACCCATCGTTCGATCCCGCGCAACGCCGAGATCATGGCATCCTTTCCATAGACTTTTGCCGAAAAGGCGTCGGCGCCGAATTCCCGGCGTCGCGAGAACCACATAATCGGAATCATCGCGAGAATGCCCAAGACAATCTGAAGGACCATGGATAGGACAAATCCCAACATGGCCTGGTCGCGTTCGGCGAAGAGTCGGCGAACCCACATGGAAATAAAGTACACGAAGGTGTTCATCAAACCGGCGAGGATCGTGGTGGTAAACATATCGCCGTTGAACACGTGTCCCATTTCATGGGCCAGCACCGCCTTTACTTCTTGCTCGTGTAAGTTCTGCAACAAGCCCGTCGAAACGGCAACCATCGCGTTATTCTTGCTGGGGCCGGTCGCAAAGGCATTGGGATCTGGAGATTCAAATACCCAGACCTCCGGCATGTTGATGTGCAGACGCTGGGCGATTTCCTGTACGGACCCGTAAATCACGTGCTCCTGCTGCGTGCGTGGCTGGGTAATCTGATAACAGTCCAGCATGGCTCTGGCCATCTGTTTGGAAAACGCCAAACTGATGAAGGCGCCTCCAAAGCCGATCACCAATGCCCATAAGAGGTCCTGTTGATTCACCGCCCCGCGAAGATCCACTCCAAACGCCGGTAGAATGACGTTTACGAGCAGATTAAACGCAAACGAGAGAGTGAGAAAAATCAGAATGTTCGAGATCAGCAATAAGCCGATCCCTTTCAGCCGTTTCAACATCGATGGACTCCTTTTGTGTCTGTGCTCAGTCAGCGCCACCTATTATACAACCCCGGCCGGATGAAAATCATCCGACGGCGGAGTGTCGTCTATTTGCAAGTCGTTTCAAGTAGGCTATAGATAAGGTCGATCATCTATATGTCAAGGCGGACCTATTGCCTTGATTGACGGGGATAACCCCATTTGATAGAAGGGCCTATGCAAAAGTTCAGCTTTGAAGCGATCATGGTTGTCTTCATCGCAGGTTTCCTTGCCTCTGTCTCAGGGGCAGAAGTCTTTCAGGCCTCAACGTCCGTCATCGTCCCCGTCGACAACGATGGCGTTCAGCGTATTAGCATCACCGTCGATAGTTATTCCTACACGCCGAACCATCTGCAAGTCGAAGTGGGCAAACCCGTAGAATTGATCCTCAATAGCGTCACGATGATTACGCCTCATAATTTCGTCGTGAAAGAGCCCGCAGCCGGCCTGATGATCGACGGAGACGTGCCGGCCGGAAAAACTGAAATCATTCGATTCACGCCGACGCAACGCGGCCTCTTCACCTTTTACTGCGACAAGAAGCTTCTTTTCTTTAAGAGCCATCGCGACAAGGGTATGGAAGGGCTCTTGGACGTACGCTAACGGGACTGCCATTACACGTTCCCACGGCCTGCTCACAGACACTCTCAAGCGCGTCTCCCGATCGTTTTATCTGACGCTCGCTGTCGTACCTAAGGTGGTTCGAGATCAGATTGGATTAGCCTATCTGTTTGCTCGGGCGGCGGACACCATTGCCGATACGGATGTGATCGAGCGAACGCAGCGATTGACGTTGCTGAAAGACTTTCAGGCGCAGTTCGGCGCTGAGGGGGTACAGTGGGAAACCGTTCGCAGAATTCAATCCCTAGTCCCGCACCAGGCGAGCGCCGGTGAGCGGACTCTGCTCCAGCGTCTGGAGGAATGTTTCCAACGTTTGCACGCTTTCACGCAAGAAGATCAACAACGCATTCGCCTACTGATGATGACATTGACCAAAGGCATGGAGATGGACCTCACCGTCTTCACGGGCGACTCAGCTAAGGCGTTGCGAGCATTGCAAACCATGGAGGAGCTGGATTGCTATACCTATTATGTCGCCGGTTGTGTCGGAGAGTTTTGGACGCGTATGGTTGCTGCGCATCTCCCCTCATTGACGCACTGGAATGTGCCTGAAATGGTGCAAGTCGGCGTGCGGTTCGGCAAAGGACTTCAGTTGACGAATATCGTGAAAGATCTGGGTCGCGACCTTCAACGGGGACGGTGTTATGTACCGGATGTATTACTGCAGCGGGCAGGGTTGAAACCCACCGATCTCTTGAGTGCGCACAATGTTGCGCGCGTACAACCACTCCTACGCCACCTCATCGGGATCGCTCGAGATCATCTGGATCAAGGCTGGCTCTATACAATGGCCATCCCATCTGGCGAACGTCGCCTTCGCTTGGCGTGTATGTGGCCGATCCTCTTTGCCGGGGAAACCCTGTGGCGCGTCGCCGAATCGCCGGACGTTCTGAACCCCAGGGTCAACATTAAGATGCCGAAAAGTCGGGTCTACCTCATCATGTTACTGACGGCGGTGACCGGCGGATCGAGTTATGTCGGAACCGCGTATTGGGGAAGACTTAGGAAAATGGTGCTCTAGCGGCAATGGTTGTTTGAATTACGCTCGCCAATAAGGCAAGTGTCTTCGGTTGGACGACGTGAATTGAGATTAAGCCTTCTTTTGGGGAAGCAAGATCTTATCGCCTTTTCGATAGACGGCATAGATCGCTTGTGAAGGACAAGCATCCAGGCAGAGACGGCAGCTTTCCATACAGCGGGAAGAATCAAACTTAAAGGGCGGGGTGGACAGCCAGGCCCCCGTCGGGCACACCGGTATACAAATCGCTTGATGCGTGCACCGGTCGGGGTGGCGAACCAAATAATCTCGAGCGACCATCATCGGTTTGACTCCCTCAAATAAACCCTGGGAGAACATTTCCAGCATGTTCATGGCAGGATGATTCTCACTTCCAGTGGTTGACCAGTTCGCGTAAGCGATCCTTCAACTCCGGAATCAGTTCCAGATTGTTGTGAATGGCGCCAAGGATCTTTTCCAACCGGGCCGAGCGCAACGCCTCTTTATCGATATGCGCTAAGCGATCGTATTCGGCATACGCATCGCGGTGCATCGGCTCCAAGACCTGTCTCGCCGCCCGTAATCCCTCCGTCAATTGCCACGGCTCGGGGGCAAGAGGCGGCGCAATGGTAAAGGCGCCGTCTGTAAATACCAGCACCGCCACTTCAGGCTTGGAAGGGAGGGACACCACGGCTTCAATTGTTTTGTCTTTGGCCTGCTCCCAGGTCACGAAGAGGCCTGGAAAACGTTTCATGAACTCGACCTTCGCCATGTTGGCCTTCCATTTTTCTTCAACCGCCATGGCGTGGCTCACCCGGACGAGCAGGCATGAGTGGACGATTTGGCGGATGCCCGGGCATCAGCAGCCGCTCGACCACCTCCCCTTTGAGAATATGACGTTCCATGAGTTCCGTGACATCGGTTTCGGATCCGACCCAATACCAGGTGCCCTCCGGATAAATGACGACACTGGGGCCGTATTCGCAGTGATCCAAACACCCGGCCTTGTTGGCGCGAACAGTTCCTTTTATGCCAAGGCGCTCGACTTCTTTTTTGAAGAAGGCATGCAAACGTTCCGATCCGAGATCGGCACAACAGCCGCGCGGATCGCCCTTCGGGCGTTGATTGATACAGACAAAAATATGATGGGTAAAAGTCGCCACAGAACTTGAGCTATGCAGTCGCCGTCGTGGTGGACAGTTGAATGTGCATTCTCTGGATGAGGGAGTTCACATCTTGAGGATCGATCAGCACTGAGCGGACGGTCTGCGTGGAAAGGAGTGCGGCGATCTCCTGAAGGCGAAGGCGTGCGCGTTGAACCTGATCCATGCCGGTCAGTTCGGACGGCTGTCCCTCGACGACCTTATCGAATTCGGCTCGAATGTCCCGCACCTCGCGCTGAAGATTCTTATGCATGGAGCACGGGTCGCAATACCATTGGGGTGAGCGATCGCTGGACGGCGAGAGGCGATCATAGGAACGACCGAAGAAGTCCTTTCCCATGGACAGCTTCATGAATGGACCCTGATCCGTTCCGACCCCATCGCAACGCCCGGACGGCTGTATGTTCTGTGTCTCGCTCACATTTTGCCCGCTCAAGGAGCCGAATCTTACACCAACGATTCCAAATGTGTCCAGCAACGAGCGTGGTCTACTGTGAGGACGAGGGCGGTGTCGTTATAATGAATCAGATGCAGATGGAGGAGTGCGATGATCATTGGCGTGCCGAAAGAGATCAAGGATCATGAATATCGGGTCAGTATGACCCCCGAAGGAGTCCAGACCCTGTGCGCGGCGGGCCATGTCGTGTGGGTCGAGAAGGCGGCAGGGGAGGGCAGTGGGTTTCCCGATGAAGCCTATCGTAAGGCCGGTGCGCGTCTCGCTTCTTCTGGGGCGGAAGTCTTTCAAGAAGCGGAACTCATCGTGAAAGTGAAAGAGCCTTTGCCGGTGGAATATCCGTTCTTCCGGTCGGGACAGACGCTGTTCACCTTTCTTCATCTCGCGGCTTCCGAGGGGTTGGTCCGGGCGCTTCTTGATAGCGGTGTCACCGCGATTGCTTACGAAACGACCGAATCGAAGGATCATACCTTTCCCATGTTGCGGCCGATGAGCGAGATCGCCGGGCGCATGGCGGTTCAAGTCGCCGCGCATTATTTAGAACGGTCGCAAGGCGGGCGCGGCATCTTGTTGTCCGGCGTGCCGGGCGTCGCACCAGCTACGGTCGTAGTGCTCGGTGCGGGGATCGTCGGCACCGCGGCTGTGCGAGTGGCCATCGGAATGGGCGCGCGCGTGACAGTTTTCAACCTCGACCTCTCCAGACTTCAGTATCTCGATGAGCTTTACCAAGGACGGGTGGTGACTCGCGCGGCTCACCAAGCTTGGATTGATGAGGATGTCGCGCAAGCTGATGTAGTCGTCGGCGCCGTCATGATGCCGGGCGCGCGAGCCCCTCGGGTAGTTTCTCGAGCCGTCGTGTCGCGTATACGGTCCGGATCGGTCATCGTCGACGTGTCCGTTGACCAGGGAGGATGTATTGAAACGACGAAACCGACCACCCATTCGGATCCTGTCTATTCCATCGACGGCGTGCTTCACTATGGCGTCCCCAACATGCCCGGCATTGTGCCTCGGACATCGACTTTGGCCTTGACCAACGCGACGCTACCCTTTATAGTCCAGCTTGCTTCTGCGGGTATCGACACGGCGATTCGCTCCGATCATAGTCTGCGATTGGGCGTCAATGTGATCAAAGGGCAGGTCGCCTGCCGAGGGGTTGCGGAAGCGCACGGCCTGCGGTACCAGCCGCTGACCTGAAGAAAACAAGTCTACGGGATCGGGGCGTAGCGCAGCCTGGTAGCGCACCGCGTTCGGGACGCGGGAGTCGGAGGTTCAAATCCTCTCGCCCCGACCAAATCTCCTTGAAAAGCCGCCGATGCAATGATGACCATTGATTTCTACACTCGGGTCTTCATGCCGTTCGTGGAGGCTCGGTTAAGGGCTTCAGGATGACGGAGGAATATTCCCTACGGCCTTCTCACTCATCTTGTTCACCAGACAGCTCCATCCAACTATCTTTCTCTCTCAATTAAATGCACAATATTGCGCCGGGCGATATCCAGGAAGGTTCACGCGTCAGCATGTCTGTGCGAGCCCGTATCGTCGTTAGCGGTCGAGTCCAAGGAGTGGGCTATCGAGCTTTTGCGGAGGGAGTCGCACAGCGGTGTGGTGTGCGAGGAGGGGTGAGAAACCTCCGAGACGGACGAGTGGAAGTCGAAGCAGAAGGCGAGCGTGGCGCGATCGACGACTTGTTGATGTGCCTGAGGATGGGCCCTCCGAGAGCCCAAGTTGAAGACGTGCAAGTCCAGTGGGAAACCCCGACTGGTCAGTCGACTGGTTTTCATATCTGGTATTAATCGCCCAAGCCCAGGAGTTTACATGGGTCATGATGACGATGATGTGACCGAATCGGTCGGCACGGAAGAAGAAGACGAAGGCGAGGAAGAAAAGGAATTGCTCGCGGAGTCTTCTCGTCGAGGGCGGGGTGTGGCGCGAACGGCGAAAGAGAGCGATTACGAAGGTCTCGATGCCGTCAAGAGCTATCTGAAGGACATTCGGAAGTCCACGCTTCTCAATTTCGATCAGGAGCAGGACCTCGGCAAGCGCATTATCGAGGGCGACTTCTCCGCCCGCGAGCAGATGATCGAGTCGAATTTGAGATTGGTGGTCAGCATCGGCAAACGCTACATGAACCGTGGATTGCCGTTTTCCGATATTGTCGAAGAAGGCAACATTGGGCTCATCAAGGCGGTCGAGAAGTTTAATTATGCGCGCGGCTTCCGGTTCAGCACCTATGCATCCTGGTGGATTCGTCAATTCATCGAGCGTGCGATCATTAATCAATCGAAGATCATCCGGCTGCCTGTGCATGTCGTCGAACGCTTGAATCGATATCTCTCCGGCTTGGAAGAACTCGTGCAGGAGTTCGGCCGTGAACCAAAAGTGCATGAGATTGCGGAACGGTTGAAATTGTCCGAGCGGGAAGTGACCGATCTGAAGCAACTGATCCGGACGACCTATTCGCTGGATAGTCCGATCAATGAACGGACAGGAACCTTTCTGCGTGACATTATCGAAGATCCCGTCAGCGTTTCGCCGGCCACGACGGCCGAAGGCGTGCGTCGGCGCGAAAGCCTCATGAGCTGGATTCAAGAATTGCCCGAAAAGGAGAAGACGGTCGTAATTCTCCGATTTGGACTGGATGGTGGAGAGGCGCATACCCTGGAAGAGATCGGCCAAACGTTGGGCCTGACGCGCGAGCGCGTGCGCCAGATCGAAACGGCCGCCCTGGTCAAACTCCGCGCCACGATCGAACGAAAGACAATGACGCAAGAGGATCTTCTATGATGAAGAGCCCCGTGATGGATTATAAGACCCTCATTCGCGAGGTGCCGAATTTTCCCAAACCTGGTATTTTGTTTTACGACATCACAACACTACTTAAAGACCCGCAGGCGTTTCGCACCATTATCGATGAATTGACGGAACGGTATCGTGAGAAACAAATCTCGAAGATTATTGCGATTGAATCGCGGGGATTTATTTTTGGAAGCGCCTTGGCGTATCGTCTTGGAGCCGGGTTTGTTCCCGTGCGTAAACCTGGAAAGCTGCCCGCCGATATTTTCGAAGTGAAATACAATTTAGAATATGGGTCCAACTCCCTGGCCATTCACCGCGATGCGGTCGCTATGGGAGAACAGGTGTTGATCGTCGATGACCTGCTGGCCACCGGCGGGACGGCGGCCGCCACCGTCAATTTGGTTCGGCAACTCGGTGGACACATCGTCGGCTTAGCCTTCTTAATCGAACTCACCTCCCTGAAGGGACGAGCCCTCCTGAATGGATGTGACGTTCATGCCATGATTTCCTACACGTAATCTCATCCTTCTCATTACTCACAGAGTCAGGCTTAGCAAAACGTCGTCCGGCGCCTTCGCCGTCGCATATTCCTCCCCGTCGGACACTTCAATTTTAGCTTATGGAACGGCGCCGAAAGGAGTTGACGTGAAAGCGGTGGTTCTGGCAAGCGGTGGATTAGACTCGACGGTGACTGCAGCGCTCGCAAAGCGGGAAGGACATGAACTCTATTTCCTAACCGTTGCTTATGGGCAGCGGCATGAAATCGAAGTGGAGCGAGCTCGCCAGATCGCTCGAGCCTTAGATGTGTCGAAGCATATCGTGCTTGAAATGGACTTACGCGCGATCGGCGGATCGGCGTTGACGTCCGATCAGCCGGTGCCAAAAGACCGCACTGAATCCACGAGGGAGCGCAGCATTCCTTCAACCTATGTGCCCGCGAGAAACACCCTCTTCTTGGCGTTGGCGCTTGGCTATGCGGAGACGATCGATGCGTCATTGGTGTACCTCGGGGCCAATGTAGTAGACTACTCGGGATATCCCGACTGCCGCCCGGAATTTTTAACCGCCTTTGAAGAGGTCGCCAGATTGGGTACTCGCGCAGGCGTAGAAGGCAAGGGCATCGCCATTCGGGCGCCGCTGTTATCCCTATCCAAAGCGGATATCATTCAATTAGGGGCTTCATTGGATGTGCCGTTCCACTTGACCCATAGCTGCTACGATCCGCTCGTCTCGGGCTTGGCGTGTGGTCGGTGTGACAGTTGCCTGATTAGACGGGAAGGGTTTCGGGCGGCAGGCATTTCAGATCCAACGGAGTACGCTGAGGGACACACATCGTGAAAGTCTCAACCGAAGAATTTTTTATGTATCTGACGATCGCATTGATCGTACTCGTGCCGATCATGGCGCGGCTGTATCGCTATGTCACCGCCAAGCAGATGAAGCGCACTCTGCATGAGCAATTCGGACAACCCCAGAATCGTCCGGATGAGGCACGATCCGAAAAGAGGTGAGATGAATTATACCGGCTGTGCGAATCAGGCAGGTCTCTGTCGATGGGGCGCGGTGCTCATGTTTTGTCTGACGATGATCGCGTTGCCCGCGTTAGGCGCTGGGCCGATACCGGCAACGCCCAAAGTGCCCGCAGAATTTCAACCGGGTGAAAGAAAATTCACGGCACTCTGTGCTCGTTGCCATGGTCCGCAAGGCAGCGGGACGACTCAAGGCCCGCCGCTCGTCCATAAAATCTATGAACCCAATCATCATGGCGACGCCGCGTTTCAGCGCGCCGCCTTAAACGGGGTTCGGGCCCACCACTGGCAGTTTGGAGATATGCCCAAGATCGAAGGGGCGACCTCGGCAGACGTCGATGAGATCGTCAAGTATGTCCGATGGCTGCAGCGGCAAGCCGGTATCATGTAAGCTTCCATTCTGGTTTCCTTCTCCCGTCACCGCCTTTGCTTCGTCCCATCTTCTCTTTACGCGACTGCGATGAGCCACTGTCCAGAGCGTGGACCTTCTTTTTCGAAGAGTGTATGGTTGCCGACGAAGCTCATTCCTGTCGCAAGGAGGCAAATCATGATAAGAGCTGGTCTTCGAAGCCTGGTTATTCTGGGAGCGACCGGCTGTGTCCTCTTATTATCCGGCTGTATTATGCCCGCGATCGACGCAGGACATGAAGGCGTCTTGGTCACCAAGCCGATCCTGTTTGGGCATGGAGGGGTCGAGCCGGTTCCTGCAACGACGGGCCGCGTGATGGTCGCGCCCACGACGGAAGTCATCGACGTCGATATACGCCCCGTGCAGCACTCGGAGCATTTCGAAATCATTTCGGCTGAAAATGCCCCGGTGTCGTTCGACGCGTTTCTCAATGCCAATGTTCTCGAGGGACGTTCTCCAGAATTGATCAGCCGGTTCGGTCCGAACTGGTATGCCAATAATGTGAAGGAAGCCTTTCGCACGTTTGTCCGGGAAGAAGTACAGAAATATCACCTCTTCGAATTGACCACTCGTCCGGCGACGCGGGCCAAGTTGCAGGAAGCGGTGGAGCAGGAAGTGCGCGCCCGCCTGTTCGATAAACCCGGGTTGCCGATCAAACTCAATCGCGTGGTCATTGGCAGCATTCTTCCCCCGAAAGGTGTCTTGGAGCAGACCGCCGAGACGATCAAACAGGAGCAACGCAAGATCACGATGGTGGAATTTCAAAAAGCAGAGGAGGCGCGCGAGAAAGCCGAACGGCAGCGTGGCATTGCCGATCGCGCGTACCGCGAGCATCTAGGCTTGAGCGCCCCGGAATTCGTCGATCTTCGGCGTGTGGAAGTGCAGAAAGAAATTGTTCAGCACGCCCCGTCGGCGCTGACGATTATTATGGGCATGGAAAAGGTCGGCATTAACCTCCCTCCCATCTCGGCTGTCCAACCGTAACGAGGAAGGTGCTCGAAGGCAGGGTTGGGAGTCACGTTCCGGCGTCAGGCCTAGGATGGCTCCAGGAGGCGTTGCACCTGTTGGAAGAGTTCTTTGAGCCGGCGTTTGACATCTTCGAGGCGATCGCGAAGTCTCACATTCTCCTCTTGAAGATCCGATGAGGAACGTGCGCCCCCGCCTCGATCCGGTCGTCGGACCGCCTGCTGCTCTTGAGCAATTTTCAGCTTGAGCAATTCGTCACGGATTTCATTTCGTTCTAGCTCGGTTCGCGTCGCGTGCTCTCGTTCGGACTGGAAAGACGACTCAAGCTCTTCTACGTGATCTTTCAGTCGTCGAATCTCGATATTTAGATGCAGAATCTGACGTTGATCTTCTTGATGTTGGCTGTAGGCGCGTTGCTGCGATTCCTCGTACGTGCTATTGGCGACGCAACCGGTCGGTAACGCCAACAGAACCCCGCCCATTATTATCACGACTCGATTACAGTTCCTGCCCGTCATGATGCCTCCTATGAAACTTTCAATTGATAAATCCGGGAGGGAGTCTGCCATTTTATGCGCGATGATTTGATTTCGATAGCGTGACCGTCGATGACCGTACCCGTGATCCGGTTTACAGACCATTAGGCCTATGCTAGGATCATGCCTGTCTGTTTTTATTGTTAAGCATTTGATTGAGAAGGTTGATGTGGCGATCTCGTGCACGTCGGGTCTTATTGGTTCTCAGCGGCGTGTTAGCGGTTTCTTTGGTCTATCTGCTCGTGACGCGGACAGACTCCGGCCCTCGCTCCATCAATTCCGGCATGCTTGCCCAAGTGGATGCGGGAATCGATCAATTCTCCTTTATGCAATCGAAGGCGGGCGCGGTGCAATGGCATGTCCAGGCCCAACGAGCTCGAATGAGCGAAGCCGAACATCAGGCCACGCTGGAAGATGTGTTGGTGACGTTGTATGGACAAAAGGGATGGGAGCTCAAGTTGTCCGGCGACGAAGGAACGATCGATACGGTTCAGAAGAATTTCACGCTGGTTCGTCGAACGGGAACGATCCCTGTGCATCTTCAAAACGGGTATACCATTTATACGAACCATCTACACTGGGTGGAGGAACGGCGAGAGGTCAATACGGCCGATCCGGTCACGATTATCGGGCAAGGCATGGAGATCACAGGCCGCGGGCTTGTCGGGAAGTTGGATTCCGAGGAGTTTAAGATCCTTCATGATGTCCACGTGGAAATTACGCGGTAGTGTTTCTGGGGTACTGCTTCTCTTGAGCGCCGTGACGACATGGGCTGACACGGCAAATACCAAAGTGACAGCCCCCGAAGAGACCCGCACGACGATTACCTCGCAACGAATGACGGTCAGAAATCAAGAAAACAAGGCGGTTTTTGAAGGGGCGGTTATCCTGACGAAAGGCACGTTGGTCGTCCATTCGGATGTCATGGTCGTATTTTTCAAGTCCACGGATTCAACGCCCGGCAAATCCTCCGACTCGACGGCGTCCGCTGCCGTCGATAATTCCGTTCCCACTGCGACACGCTCCGACGAGCTGCCGGTCATGTCAAATCGTGCCGTCAGTACGATCGAAGCGACCGGCAAGGTCAAGATTTTTAAGGCCGATGGACAGGCGACCTGCCGAAAGGCGGTCTATGACGGCGCCTCGGAAAAAATCGTTTTGACGGGCGACCCCGTCGCTTGGCAAAAGGGAACGCGCGTCACCGGTCAAAAGATTACGATGTATTTAGCGGAAGATCGCAGTGTCGTCGAAGGGGGATCGAAAGTTCTGATCGACCAAGAAGAGGGGAACGCCCGCTAATGCCCGTCTGCGAGCCGAACGTGCAGACCGCTCCGAACGACCCACCGACCCAGGCTGAGGCGCGCGATCGGTTCGAAGCGCAGGGGCTGAGAAAAAGTTTCAAGAAACGCGAAGTGGTCAAGGGTGTCAGCATCCACGTCGATGCCGGTGAGGTGGTCGGACTCCTGGGACCGAACGGCGCAGGCAAAACGACGATTTTCGATATGATGGTGGGCTTGTGCCAACCGGACGCCGGCCACATTCTGCTGAATAGAGACATCATCACCGATCTGCCCATGTTCAAGCGTGCACGGCGTGGAATCGGATATTTGCCGCAAGAGTCATCCGTCTTTCGACGGCTATCGGTCGAACAAAATATCTTGGCCATCCTCGAAACGTTGCCCATCTCGAGCTTGGAACGCGCGGAAAGGCTGGAAGACCTCTTGAAAGAACTCGACCTCAGCAGCCTTCGGCGCAGCAAAGCCTATGCCTTGTCGGGGGGCGAGCGGCGTCGTCTGGAAATCACGCGTGCATTGGTCATACACCCCAAGTTTTTATTGCTCGATGAGCCTTTTGCCGGAATCGACCCCATCGCCGTGGGCGATATTCAACACATCATCACGCGACTCAAAGACAAGCAGATCGGAATTCTCATTACGGACCATAACGTTCAGGAGACGCTTTCAATTACGGATCGTGCCTATATTATTAATGAGGGCGGCATTTTGGAGGCCGGCACGCCCGATCAGATTGTGAATAGTTCTACGGCCAGAGCCATTTACCTCGGCGATCGGTTCCGGCTCTAGCTGAAGGGATTTGAGGTATGAAACTACGTCTGGACCTGCGACTCAGTCAAAAACTCATCATGACGCCTCAGTTGCAGCAGGCAATCAAGTTGCTGCAATTGTCCCGTTTGGAACTCCAGCAAACCCTCACGCAACATTTAATGGAAAATCCTCTTTTAGATGAGGTCGCGCCGGATGTCGACGAAGCGGCCGAGGAGGCCGGTCAGGAAAAACCCGAGCCCGAGCGCACAGACATAGAAGAGCCGAGCGGCGAACAAGGGACCGAGAGCGCCGAAGATTTATCGTCGAGCAGTTGGGAAGATTATTTCGACAGCGATCGGCGTGTCGGCGACACTGAATATCCGTCCGCCTCCCAGGACGAATTTCCCTCCTATGATCAAACCCTCAAGAAGGTACAAAGCCTCGAAGAACACCTGCTCTGGCAGTTGAATCTGTCGGGCCTGTCCGATGCGGAAAAGGCGATCGGCCGGATGATCATTGGGAATATCGACGAAGAGGGTTATTTACGAATGCCGGTTGCTGAAATCGCGTCGGAGGCCGTCGTGCCGGGGGAGCAGGTCGAGTCAGTGTTAGGCCACATTCAGACGTTCGATCCGGCAGGCGTGGCGGCCCGCGATCTGCAGGAATGTTTATTGATCCAGTTGGGATCGTTGGATCGAGTATTCGGAATGGTGGACGGCCGGCGGATCAGGCTAAAGGGCTCGTTGGTCGAGTCGATCGTGAAGCTACATCTGAAAGACCTTGAAAAAAAGCATTACAGCCGGATTGCTAAAGCACTGAACGCGACGCCTGAGGAAGTGTTTGCGGCCACGAAGGTTATCGAAGGGCTGGAGCCTAAACCGGGGCGTCCATATTTCCAATCCGACAACTATGTCATTGTGCCGGATGTGTTCGTCGTGAAAAACGAAGGGGAGTGGGTCGTCCTATTGAACGATGACGGCATGCCTCGCCTGCGGATCAGCCCGTATTACAAACAGATGATGGGCGGAGGCAAACAGCCGGCGGATTCAACGAAGGCGTATCTCGAAGACAAGATGCGCGGCGCACAATGGATTATCCGGAGTATCGAACAACGCAATAAAACGATTATCAAAGTGGTCGGGAGTATCATTAAATTTCAAGAGCAGTTTTTCGATAAAGGGGTGCAGTATCTTAAGCCGCTGGTGCTCAAACAAGTGGCGGAGGACGTGGGATTGCATGAGTCGACCATCAGCCGCGTCACAGCCAACAAGTACATGTATTGTCCTCAAGGCATTCTGGAACTGAAATACTTTTTCAATACCGGTATTCAGCGTTCCGATCAGAGTGAAGATGAGCTGTCTTCGGTGACCGTGCGCGAAATGATTCGGAAGATGGTGGCGGATGAAGACGGGCAACGGCCATTGAAAGATCAAGAGATTGCCGCACGCTTAAAGAGCCAAAATATTTTGATTGCCAGGCGGACGGTGGCGAAGTACCGGTCGGAGGTCAATATCCCCTCGGCCAGTCAACGAAAGCGGTTCTTCGCATGATCGATCGAATGAGCGCCAAAAGATGTAAGCAGGCAGGAAACACGTTCATGATCCAACATTATGAGGTTGTCGTATGTCATTGATGATTACGGGGCGTCACGTTGAAGTGACCCCGGCGCTGCGGCGATACGTCGAGACGCGTTTCAAACGACTGGAAAGATACGGGGTGCGATTCGGGGACGTGCAGGTAATCTTGAGCGTAGAAAAATATCGGCATGTCGCTGAAGTCGTCTTGCCGGTCAACGGCGTCGTCATGCAAGGAAAGACCTCCACGACTGAAATGTACGCCTCGATTGATCAACTGTTCGACAAAATCAGCCGCCAAATTCTCAAACGAAAAGAAAAGCTCACGGATCATAAAGTACGGCCTGTCACAGCCGCGTCGCGGGAACGGACTCGGCCTGCAAAACGATCTGCCCCGCCGGCTGTGGACGTGGAAACTCTTCGAGTCGCTTTGCATGACCTGAGCGTCGCGCAAGCCATCACCCGACTGGGCAATGATCCTGATGCTGTGGTCGTGTTCAAAGATGCGACGACCGATCGGGTGCAGGTGATGAGGCGATTGGAAAGCGGCGCCGTACAGTTGATCGATCCACGTCCGTCTTAACTTCGTACATAGGTCTGCCATCATGCTCCCGCTGCGACTCGTTATCATCAGCGGCCTCTCGGGCTCCGGTAAGACTCACGCGATAAAATGTTTTGAGGATTTGGGGTTCTTTTGCGTCGATAATCTCCCTCCTGCGCTTCTGCCGAAATTTGTCGAACTCTGTCTTCAACGAGGACGCGATGTGCAGAACGTCGCGTTGGGGATCGATATTCGCGAACGCAGTTTTTTTTCGGATTTCGCCCGCAATGTGGATACCTTAAAATCTGCAGGGTATTCCGTCGAACTGCTCTTTTTTGAAGCGAGAGATGAAATCCTCGTCCGCCGGTTCTCGGAGTCCAGACGTCCGCATCCGCTGCTGCCGCAGTCGCCTGTCTTGGAAGGCGTCCTGCTTGAGCGGGAGCGGTTAAAAGAGTTACGCCAACGCGCCGATCAAATTCTTGATACGTCGGATCTGACCGTCCACGAGCTGAAAGAACTATTGGCTCGGCATTATGTCGAACAGGTTCAAGGGCATCGTCTCACCATTTCTCTGCTGACATTCGGATTTAAGTTCGGCGTGCCGTATGACATCGATATGCTGTTCGATGTCCGATTTTTACGCAATCCGAATTTTGTCGCAGACCTCAAACCGCTGACAGGGGAAGACCCCCGCATCCAGTCCTATGTAATGGATGACCCCAATACGAAGCCGCTGCTGGCACAATTGGATGCGCTATTTCGTTTTCTTATTCCCCAATTCGAACGCGAACGAAGGAGCTACCTGACCATTGCCATCGGATGCACCGGGGGCCGGCATCGGTCGGTGGCCATTGCGCTTTCGTTGAGAGAACGTTTGGCCGACTTCGGGCACGTGGCGACGGTCCGTCATCGCGATCTCCACCGCTCCTGACCATCCTCTACGTTGATTTCGTCATAATTGCCGATCTTGCACGTCATAATTTCTGACATCGTTTCTTCCATAACTTGACAGCACAGATATATTGACTATACTTAGTCAGTAGCTGGAATAACCATAAATATCAATATCTTACAAAACTGACACATGAAGACTCTCGAAGATACGCGGAAGCGGTACAAAACGTATGAAGTCTGTAAGCTTTTTAATGTATCTCGCGCGACACTCTTTCGGTGGGAGCGAGAGGGACTGATTTCAGGGCCGCCGAGAGATTGGCGAAATTGGCGAATTTATACCGGCCAGAACATCAAGGAAATTACGCAGATCATTCAGACGAAGACTTCCACCGACTAAGCAAGGATTGGCTATGAAGGGCTTAAATTTCGGTTCCCTGTTCGGAAGAAACAAGCAGTTGATCGGTCTCGATATCGGTTCGAGCGCTATCAAGCTCGTTCAGATGAAAGAGGTCAACGGCAAATACTTCTTACAGAAATTCGGAATGAAACCGTTGGAGCCGGAAGTGATTGTGGACGGGACGGTGATGGATGCCGGACGCGTCGTCACGGTCATCAAAGAGCTGCTGAGCGAACTCAATATTAAGTTGAAGCATGCCGCCATCTCAGTGTCGGGGCACTCGGTGATCGTCAAGAAGATCAGCCTGCCGCCTATGTCCGACGAGGAATTGGAAACGGAAGTAAAAGTCGCCGCGGAATAATATATTCCGTTCGATCTGAACGAAGTCAATCTCGACTTTCACATTTTGGATAACGCAGAACCTGCCGATGACGGTCAGCCGCATGTTTCGCTGCTGTTGGTCGCCGCCAAGAAAGACAAGGTCAATGAACTCACCGAATTGGTGCGGGGCGCGGGATTGATTCCCGTCGTGCTCGATGTCGATGCCTTTGCCGTAGAAAACATGTATGGAGCAAACTATGAATCGCCTAACGGCGAGGTCGTGGGTCTAGTGAATATCGGGGCCAGCGTGATGAATATCAATATCCTAAGAGAGGCCACATCCCTGTTTACGCGGGACATCGCCGTCGGTGGAAGCGGGTATTCGGAGGCGATACAGCGAGAGTTGGGGGTGTCGTTCGAAGAGGCCGAAACGATCAAGAAAGCTCATCGTCCAACCGATGCGAATGCAGCAGCCGTGGGCACCGTTCTCGATGGAGTCAATGCCGAAGTGGCATCGGAAATCGCGAAATCCATCGATTATTTCAGGACGACAGGCACGGGCGGGGACCTGAAAAAAATCGTCCTGTCCGGCGGGTCCTCCAAGGTCAGCGGTTTGGCTGCCCAGTTGAGTGAACGTATGGGGATTCCGGTCGAGTTGGCTAACCCCTTTCAGAATATCGACGTGTCGGGCGCGAGCCTCGATGAGGAGTCCCTCGCAGAGCTCGCCCCGTTAGCGGCTGTCGGAGTGGGCCTCGCAATGCGAACAATTGGTGACCGATGATACGCATCAATCTACTCTCCGTTCCTCGGGCAAAAGCGGTAAAGAAACAGTGGGACGTGCGGTTGGAATTGGCCGGGGCGCTGGCTTTTCTACTGCTGACTGTCGGGGCCTGGGTCTTTTACGGCGATACGTTAGAAACCGACATCGCCAACAAGCAGAATGAGAAGCAAGGCAAAGAGAAGGAACTGGCCTTGTTGAAAGACAAAGTCAAGCAAGTGCAAGACTTCGAGCAGACGAAAAAGCTTCTCGAAAGTAAAAACCGCATCATCGATGAATTGGAAAAATCACGCGCGGGTCCCGTGCACGTCCTGGACTATGTGAGCAACAGCTTGGAGCCCCTCAACATCGGCCTCGTCCGATTGACCGTGAAGGGTGCCAATATCGAACTGGAAGGCAAGGCGCTGACGAACGACGACGTGGTGGAGTTCGTCAACAATCTTCGACGGACCGATTATTTTTCAAATATTCGGCTCCTGGAAACTCGCTCGGGGACCGAAGCCAAGTTGAGTCTCTATCAATTCAAACTGAATATGACGTTGAAGGTGTAATGTGGAATTGCCCAAGCTCGACCTGGACGGCCTACGCAAAATCTCAACGGCCAAAAAGCTGACGGTCATCGCCGTGCTGGCGGCCGCTATCAGCGGGCTCTTTTATTACTACGTGATCACTCCGAAATATGAAGTGATGACGGCGCTCCAAGACAATATTGGAAAGCTGGATGCCGACATTCAGGCGACCGCCATCAAGGTGCAACATCTGGATGAACTGGTGGCGGCGAATAAAGAGCTGGAAAAGGAACTCGAAAAGAAGAAAGAGCGCCTGCCCCCCGAAGAAGAAGCCGTCACCCTATTGAAGCAACTCTCGGATCTTGGGGTTCGTCTTGGACTGGACATCAAACTCTGGAAACCGGGTACTCATGCGGAAGATCCATCCAAACTGTTCGTCCGAATGCCGGTCAGCGTAGAAGTGTCCGGGGGCTATCACACCGCGGCGGTATTTTTCGACCGCATCAACAAACTTCCGCGAATCATCAATGTGTCGGATCTGCGCATGGGCTCCTCGAAAGTCGAACACGACCATGTCGTGATCCAGACACTGTTTGAATTGACGGCCTTTGTGGCCCCGCCCGATGTCAAGCCGGCGGTCAACGAGATAAAGCCCGTGCCGAATGTTGCACCGTAACGAGACGAATTAGAGAGGGATGTCGATGGCTGATCCATCTATACGGATATGGAGCGTCTATGCGGGACTGATCATGGCGTGGCTCGCCGTGGCGCCCGCCGCTGCGGCGGACGTCGCGTCAATCACCACGCCGACTGCGCCGGCGCCCGTCAGCGCACCTCCGCCGCCGCTTCCAGGCCAAGCGCCGCCTGAGAACGTCTTAGGCGGATCGGTGGCCTCTATGCCTGGGGAGTATTCCTATAACCCATCGGGAAGACGGGACCCATTTTCGGTTGTGCTGAAAGATTCGAAGACCGGCGAGCCGAATCAAAGTCTTCCTCCGCTCCAACAACTGTCTCTCACCGAACTGAATGTGATCGGCATTGTCTGGGGAGGCTTCGGGTATAGCGCCATGGTGCAGGCTCCGGACGGAAAGGGATACACGGTACGGCAAGGGACACGTGTGGGGCCGAACGGTGGTGCGGTCAGTTCCATCACCGAGAACGCGATCGTCGTTCAAGAGCGATTCACTGATGTGTACGGCAACAAACAGGTACGGGAGTACGTCAAGCTCCTGCACGCAAAAGAGGGCTCAGAATGAATGTCAAACGGATCGTAGCATCGACCTTATGTACGCTGATGGTCTTTCAAGGGTTCGTGTCCTGTATGCACCGCCCTTCTCCTGTCGCAGGCGGGAAATTGGAGATGGCGACCCTCGATCGGGTCGACGTCATCGAACTTCCTGATCGCCTTCGCATAGAAGTCGACGGTGGTCGGCCGATGACCTATGCCTTGGCCACCAGTACCAGCCCTGCCAGCGTGACGGTGGACTTGCCCGGATTCTCGCGCGGCCCTCAAATCGAACACATGGCGATCAACAAGGGTCCGATCGTCGATATGGTCGCCGAGGATGTGACGGCTCCCACCGCCGGCACGCAATTGACATTTGCACTCACGGCGGCGGCACGACCGGAGATCCAAACGGAAGGCAATCGACTCTTTATTGATTTTCCGAAAACGCCGTCAACCGAACAGACGTTGACTCAGGCCGATGCCGATCTGGCGAAACCCGAAGCGGACCCTCTAGGCAGCGCGGCGACGGCCCCGATCGCTCCCGGCATAGCCGCCAAGACGTTGACCAAAATTGACGTGCAAAAAACCGCGGCGGAGGCGACGATCATGATCGTCGCTGATGGCGAATTGACGTATGAGGCCAAGCGCACAACGGGCGACCGTCTGGTGATCGATGTGGCCAATGTGACGTCGGCTCTACGCACGAAGCTTCTCAACGTCAATCACCCGTCGATCCGGCAGGTCCGTATCGGTCAACATGCTAAAAAGGTGCGTTTGGTATTCGATTTGGCGAACCAAGCCATTTACTCCATCAAGCCTGCAGGTAACCAATTAGCCATTCAATTAGCGATGCAACCCGACTCGGGCAAGCCAGGATCGAGTGTCTCTTCTCAAACCACTCGACAGGATAACAATGAAGCCATGAAGGCCTCGGCCCCTGCGGTGGTCCGTACGGCGTCGTCCGGCTCGGTGCCTTTCCCTGAACGGCTGGCGATGATCCAGGCGCGTCCTTCATTGGCTCAGATGGCGCCCGAACACCGCGAAACAAAGGAGCTCGACTCGGAAGAGATCGGCCAGCGCCGATATGCGGGGAGACGGATCTCCCTGGATTTCCAGATGGCGGATATCAGCAACGTCTTGCGGCTGATCGCCGAGGTGAGCGGATTTAACATCGTCGTGGGAGAAGGCGTCAAATCCAAAGTCACAATGAAGTTGGTCGGCGTGCCATGGGACCAGGCGTTGGACATGCTCTTGAAAATGAACAATCTTGGAATGATTCGCGAGGGCAATATCGTCTGGATCGATAGCCTTGCCAATATTGCCAAGCAACAAGATGAAGAGGCGAGGGCGAAGGAATCGAAGACGAAGGCAGAGGATCTGATCACCCGGGTCATCTACATCCAAAATGTGGCTGCCCAGGAGTTGCAAACGACGCTGCGTCAGTATCTCAGCCCGCGCGGACAGCTCACGGTCAATCAGGCAAGCAATGCGCTCGTGCTCCAGGATACGGAGTCTAGAGTAGGCTCGTTCGCCGAGCTCGCTCGTAGCCTGGATTTGGAAGTGCCGCAAGTTCAGATCGAGGCGCGCATCGTTCAGGCGGACACCTCCTATTCACGATCATTGGGTGTGCAATGGGGTATCGCCAATACGGCTTCGTCGAACGGGGGGTTGGGAAGCAGCTTTTTCGGAAATGCCACCGGCCCGTTCTCTGAACAGCAACTCGATTCGAAGGGGACAATCACAAGATCTTTTCTGGTCAATCTACCGGCGGCCGTCTCCGGGTTATCCTCCGTGCCGGCTGCCGGCTTTACGGTCGGTAAAATTGGAACACGTGATGGGTTCACTCTGGATCTGCGCTTGTCGGCCGGCGAACTGCTGGGTTTGACGAAGGTGATTGCCGCGCCGAAGGTTACAACGTTGGACAAACGGGAAGCAAAAATCTCGCAAGGTGAATCGATCCCGTTCCAAACGACCTCTTTGCAGGGTACGCAGACGACCTTCGTCGATGCGAATCTTGAATTGCAGGTGACTCCGCAGATTACCTCGCGGGATCCCAAAGAGATCGGCAAGCAGGTGTTGCTGAAAGTCAGAGCGACCCGGAATGCCGTCGGCGCTCGGAGCAATCCGGCCGGTCCCAGCATCGATAAACGCGAGGCGACCACGCAAGTCTTGGTCCGAGACGGCGAGACCATGGTCATCGGCGGCATCTTCGTCGATGCACAGACCAATACGGTCGCCGGCTTACCATATCTTTCGCGCATCCCGGTACTAGGATGGTTGTTTAAAAATAAGACGGAAGCGGTGTCCAAGCAAGAACTGTTGATTTTCCTTACGCCGTCGATCGTCAAGACTACGTAGATCGGTCGATCAAAGGAACGATCGTGGGGCTGGCCGGATGCAGCAACGGCTGCCGAATTCTGGCCGGCCCCGATGATTTAAAAGAGCCTACGCGTCCAGAGACCACCGCTCCTGACAAAGCCTTTTAGTTTTCCGACCCCTGTGTTACTATCCCGCGCATTCTAAAAAGCTGCTCAGCCACAGCCGGTCATGGTCTGACTTCACCTCGTGCATGATCGTACATTTCAGAGTAGCCAATCCTTATGCCTACCGTAGACACATCTATCAAGGTTGCTCTCGGCGATCGAAGTTATGAGATCGTCGTCGGAAGAAACTTACTGGATGACCTCGGGCGGCGGCTGTTGGCCTTGGGGTACAGCGGTAAGGTGGGCGTCGTCACCGATAAAAACGTCGGTCGTTTATTTGGCGCCCGGGTCATGCGTTCTCTAAAATCCGCCGGCTTGTTAGCACACCTGACCATCATTCCCGCCGGCGAACGGACCAAACGCTTGCGATGGGTCGGTCGTGTGCTGGATGATTTAGTCGAACGCCGGTTCGAGCGCAGCTCCGTCTTGATCGGGTTGGGCGGCGGCGTGATCGGGGATCTCACAGGCTTTTCGGCGGCCATCTATCTTCGAGGTATTCCCTTCGTTCAAGTGCCGACCACCCTTGTCGCGCAAGTGGATTCCAGCGTCGGCGGCAAAACTGGGGTCAATCATCCAATGGGCAAAAACTTAGTCGGAGCCTTCTATCAGCCGCGTCTGGTATTAATGGATATCGAGACACTCAAGACCTTGCCACCGCGCGAGTGGCTTGGCGGCATGGCCGAAGTGATTAAATACGGCATGATCGCCGATGAGCCGTTTTTCACCTATTTGGAGCAACACATGGATGCGTTGCTGGAAATGAAAGAGGACGCCGTCAGCCATATCGTAGCCCAATCATGCCGAATCAAAGCCACCGTAGTGATGGAGGATGAACGGGAATCCGATCGGCGCCGCATTTTAAATTATGGCCACACCATCGGCCATGCGCTCGAATCATTGGGTCACTACCGCACCCTGATCCATGGTGAGGCCGTGGCGATCGGCATGGCCCACGAAGCCGATCTCTCGCGTCATTTAGGCTGGTGCTCGCCGGATGTGGTCCGTCGCCAGCGGACCCTGATCCAGAGGACAGGATTGCCCGTTCGCCTACCGCACACGACGTTTTCAAATCTGTGGAACGCGATGCAACACGACAAGAAAGTGGCGAAAGGGCGCGTCTTCTGTGTTTTTCCAGAGCGTGTTGGACAGGTCTGTATCAAGCCGTTGGAACGATCTGATTGTAAACAGTGGTTCTCGACGGCCCGTCACGGTCACCGTGAGATGCGGGTGAGCGAATGAGCACCATCATTGACTTGTCACATGATCGACAGGCCTGGGATGTGAACCGATGAAGGGCTCCGGGACGTCACAGAGTGCCGCCCATCGTGCGCTTCGCGAAAAAATTCGCGAGGTCGAAGTGCTCCATAAAATCAGCGATTCCATCAGCAGCACGCTCGATCTGGAAACCGTCCTGTCTCATATCGTCGAGGTCGTCACGGATGTGACCAAGGCGGATGCCTGTTTGCTGTATCTGCTATCCGACAGTCGGGAAGAACTAATTCTTCGTGCATCGAAAAACCCTCATCCCAAACTGATTGGACGTATCACGATCGGCCTTGGAGAAGGCATCACCGGGTGGGTGGCGCGGGAGCGGACGAGGGTAGTGATCTCGGGAAATGCGAGCGACGATCCGCGTTTTAAGTTTTTTCACAACCTGCCGGAAGACCGCTATCAGGCTTTCTTATCCGTACCGATCATCGCAAAAAAAGAAGTCATCGGTGTCATCAACGTCCAACATAAGCGTGTGCGGCGATATCGCGCCGACGAGCTGGCCCTCTTGACGACGATCGCGAATCAGGTGGGAGGGGCCATCGAAAACGCCAGACTGTATGACGAGATGACCCGGAAGGCCCGCCAGTTGGACACCCTGTCGCTGGTCTCCGAAACGGTGGTCTCGAATCGGGTCATTGAAGACGTCATGCAGCTGATCGTCACGATGACCGCGCAGATGATGCAGTCCAAAATCTGCTCAATCATGTTGCTCGACCACCCTACCGGTGAATTGCGGATTGTCGCGACTCAAAGTCTCAGTGAGCAATATCGGCTCAAGCCAAACCTCAAGATAGGGCAGAGCATCAGTGGGCGGGCGGTTCAAGAGCGCCGGCCCATCATCGTGCCGAATGTCATTTATGATCGAAACTATATGTATCCGGATATGGCTAAGAAAGAGGGGCTCTGTTCGCTCTTGTCGATACCGATGATGATTCGCGAAAAAGCGGTCGGCGTCATCAATAGCTACACTTCCACGCCGCACATGTTTACGACGGACGAGGTCAAGCTCATGCAGGCGATTGCCAATCAGGCCGCCATCGCCATTGAGCATACGACCTTGATCGAAAAATCGTTTGAAATGCAAGAAGCCTTGGCGGTGCGGAAGTTGGTGGAGCAAGCCAAGGGGTATTTGATGAAAACGAAAAAATTGACGGAAGCAGAGGCCTTTCGCTTTCTTCAACGACAGAGTATGGATCTGAGAAAGTCGATGCGGGAGATCGCGGAAGCGATTTTACTGGCGGGGGAAATCAATGAACGGGCGAGCTGACGGCCTGAAAATCATGTTGATGCAATAAGGGCGAACCTAGCGAGATGAATCAACAGCGGAGTCAGGCGATGGTTGACACGATACCCCCTAAATGCTACAACCAATTGACGCTCGGCAAGACAATGTGGTTTGGCCGAAGTCGGAATTGACCCGAATTTCGAGTTCCAAATTGTGCAGGACAAAGACGTCCTCCAGCCTATCCATACGGCAGAGGGCGTTTTTTTTTGAGTAAGAATGTCTGGTGAAGGGCGCCAGTGTTTGTTCGAGCCGGGAGATATGAGGCTTTTTCGTATCGCAATGGTACAAATGAATCCGACGGTTGGCGATATGCAAGGCAATGTGGCGCGCATCCGTCATTGGGTGCGGGAGGCTCGCAAAGCGCAGGCGGATCTGGTCGCATTCCCGGAATTGGCCACGACCGGCTATCCCCCTGAAGATCTGTTGCTGAAGCCGCGCTTCATTGACGATCACCGTCGAGCGTTGCAGGAAGTGGTTCGCGAATGCCGAGGGATTGCCGCGGTGGTTGGTTGTGTGGCGGAAGACGTGGCTGTCAGACCTCCGCTCGATCCTCGTAGGGTCGTGTCCGCCGGGCGTCGGCCCCTGTTCAACGGGGCGGCCATCATTGTCGATCGGAGCCTTGTCGCGACCTATTATAAACTGTATTTACCCAACTATGGCGTCTTCGATGAAAGCCGGTATTTTCAGTCAGGCCGACGAATCCCGCTTGTCGTGTTGAAGGGGACATGTTTCGGCGTCAACATTTGCGAGGATATCTGGCTCCGGGACGGTCCCACACAGATCCAGGCCGCCGCGGGCGCCGATGTCATCGTGAATATCAATGCGTCGCCGTTCCACGAGGGGAAACAACGGATTCGCGAACGCATGCTGTGTGCGCGTGCAAAGGACAACAACGTCCTGGTGACCTATACCAACATGGTGGGCGGACAGGATGAGTTGGTTTTTGATGGCAACAGCGTCATTGTCGATCGAAGCGGATCTGTCATCGCTCGAGCGAAAGGGTTTCAGGAAGATCTGTTGATCGCCGATCTGGAGGTCGGCGCCAAGGGTAAGCCGGTTACGACACGGCCGCGTAAGCCGGCCCGCCAATCCCTTCCACTGATTGACCGACTCGTCATAGCTCCGTTCTCCCCTGCGCGCAAGCGCGCTCGTCGAGCGCCGACCGAGGCTGTTCCGCTCGAACCACTGGATCAAATCTATCAGGCGCTGGTGCTCGGTGTGCGGGATTATGTTCGGAAGAATGGATTCGAAAGCGTCGTGATCGGGCTCAGTGGAGGGATTGATTCCGCGCTGACGGCCGTCATTGCCGTCGACGCGTTAGGGGCCGACCACGTGCTTGGTCTCTTCATGCCGTCTCCCTATACGTCGCCCGAGAGTCGTGAAGATGTGTCTGATCTAGCATCGCGTCTGAAGATTGCGGTGCAAACGATACCGATTGCGCGCACGCTCACATCGTATCTTGCCGCCCTAGCAAAGAGTTTCAAGGGCCGTGCGGGCGACACGACGGAAGAAAATCTTCAAGCGCGTATTCGCGGCAACTTACTCATGGCCCTTTCCAATAAATTCGGGCATCTGGTGCTGACGACGGGAAACAAGAGTGAAATGAGCGTCGGGTATGCGACGCTTTATGGTGACATGGCGGGCGGATTCGCGGTCATCAAGGATGTGCCGAAAACGATGGTCTATGAATTGGCGTATCTCCGGAATGCGGCTGGTCGCGCGCCGGTGATCCCCGAGCGGACGCTGACGCGACCGCCATCCGCGGAACTCAAGCCGCACCAAGTCGATCAGGATACCCTGCCACCGTATGACGTCCTGGATCCCATCCTGAGGGCCTACGTCGAAGAAGACCGCGCTCAAGAAGATATTGTCCGCCTAGGATTCGACGCCAAAACGGTGACCTCCGTGATCGCGATGGTGGATCGGAGTGAGTATAAGCGGCGGCAATCGCCGATCGGCATTAAAATCACGCGCCGGGCATTGGGCAAAGATCGTCGGATGCCGATCACGAACGGCTATCGAAGTCGTTGACGAGAGGAGTGCCGGGGGTCCACCCACGCCATTGTTTGAGGTAGGGAAGATCGGCTATGATGGCCGCTTGATACCAAGGGTTTTTATGGGGTTGATGCGGTGATTCGTCGCCAACGCCAGGCTCGAATCGATCGACTCATCATCCGAAATCCTGTGCTTCGGTGGCGGTATATCGACAGCGCAGAGCAGGAGGCAGAGACATGAAATTAGTCGAAGCGGTCATTAAGCCCTTTAAGCTGGACGAAGTGAAAGACGCGCTGCTCGAAATCGGCGTGCAAGGTATGACTGTGACCGAAGTGAAGGGATTTGGCCGCCAGAAGGGGCACAAGGAAACATATCGCGGAACCGAATATACGATCGAGTTCGTGCCGAAGGTCAAGATCGAGGTGGCGGTAGCCGATCCACAAGTAGCCCGCGTGCTTGAAACCATCGCGCGAACCGCCAAAACCGGTAGCATTGGCGACGGAAAAATCTTCGTGCGCGATTTGAGTGAGGTGGTCCGTATCCGTACGGGAGAAACGGGGGAAACCGCGCTGTGAGTGGAGTGTCCACCACCGGAACGGGGAGCGGCGTGCTCAAAGCGCTCGATGTGGAAGCTGACGGGGCGCTGCTGTCGGACCGCCGCCGTGCCATCCATCAGCGCTTGCTCGACGGGGCCTCGGGCGCCGAAATTGTCAGCGCGTTTTCGGAGCTGGTCGATGGACTTATCATCGGTCGCTATCGGAATGCCGTCCGCAAAGCGGATGAGCCGGTGGCCTTTGCCGGGTCGCAGCATTGCTGCCTGGTGGCCTTGGGTGGCTATGGCCGTCGAGAACTCGCCCCCTATTCCGACATCGATCTCATGTTTCTCTTCGATGCCGGAGCCGGTGAAGCCGCGGCAGTCCTGTCGCGAGCCGTGTTGCACCATCTCTGGGATTTAGGATTTCAAGTCGGGCATAGCGTCCGAACGATTCGCGATTGTCTCGAATTGGCGCCGACGGATCTGGCCATCAAGACATCGATGATGGAGGCGCGCTATTTAGCAGGCAGCGCCGAGCTGTTTCAGCAATTCCAGCGACGCTATCTGAATCGGGTCGTCCGCCGAGGCGTGAGCGGTTTCATCGAACGGAAAATGGACGAACGTCGTCGCGAATACGAGAAATTCGGAGAGACTGTCTATCTCTTGGAGCCGAACGTTAAAAAGAGCAAGGGTGGGTTGCGGGATCTGCATGTCCTGCAGTGGATCGGAATGGTCAAGTACCAAGCCCCGACCATTCAGGAATTACGGGACGGCGGTATGCTCGCCAGACAGGATTATGCCGCATTGACCGAGGCGCGGGAGTTTCTTTGGCGTGTCCGGGCGCTCCTGCACGTTCATGCAGGCATGGCCCAGGAAATTCTCTCCTTCGATGAGCAGGTCTGGTTGGCGAATCATCTCGGGTTCGAGGACCGTCCGCACCTCTTGGCGGTCGAGCAATTCATGCAACAGTACTATCGCCATACGATGGGCCTGCATGAACTGTCCATCCGATTTATCGACCGATGCCGGGGTGTGTCGATCTGGGAGCGGCTCTCTAAGCTGTGGCCCGCGCCGAAAGTCGACGGCCATTTTCTGATCAACGGCCAGGAACTGACGGTGCCCGCCGAGCTGCGCACGCGGGTCTTGAGCAGTCCCGACTTGCTGTTACGGCTCTTCGAATTGGCGAGCGCTCGGCGCGTCAAGATCGACACGACGTTGCTCGACGACATTCATCTCCACATCGATGCGGTGCCGGACGACGCGTTTCGTCAGGCGGACGTGAGCCGTACGTTTCTTCGTCTCCTGTGCGGACCGGGATTGATTGCCGCCACCTTGGAGGCGATGCACCGGGCCCATGTGCTCGAAAAAATTATTCCCGTTTTTGCGACCGTCCGCGGATTGATGCAGTTCAATCAGTATCACAAATATACGGTGGATGAGCACAGTTTGTTGGCCGTGGCCAAATGTGAGGCATTGAGCCAGGAACCCGGCATTCTGGGAGACGTCTATCGTGAAATACGTAGAAAAGATCTATTGCATCTGGCGGTCTTGCTTCACGATCTTGGCAAGGGACGAGAGGAAGACCACAGCGAGGTCGGCCGATCGATTGCGGAAGAAACGGCCGCGCGGCTTGGTTTTGATGAACAGGAGACCAGGACGCTCAGCTTTCTCGTCTATCGCCATCTGTTGATGGCCCATACGGCGTTTCGGCGAGATCCTTACGACGATAAGGTCATGCTCCCGTTTGCGCGGGAAATCGGCACGCCCGAAGTGCTCCGCAAGCTCCTTGCCCTGACCGCCGCAGACATTGCGGCCGTAGGTCCCGGCGTCTTGACCAAATGGAAAGAATCGCTCCTGATCGAACTCTATCTGCGGACCTTACCGCAAGTTTCCGGAGACCGAGAGCAGGCCACCGGTCCACAACAGTTCGAACAAGTCGCCAAAGATCTCGTGCAGGATCGGATGTTGGCGGTGCTCGGCGTCGAGCCGGATTGGATCGAATCCCAACTCAAACAATTTCCACTCCGCTATTTACTCGGCACGCCGCCGAGCCGGATAGCTGTGCACCTGGCCGCCGTGAGGACGATTAACCCCGGCGATGTGCGGGTTGAATCTCATTTCAACGAGGCGGTGGGAGCCGTCGAGTATACCGTGGTGACGTTTAACGATGTGACGCCCGGTCTCTTTTCAAAAATCGCGGGCGTCATGGCCGCGAAGGGCCTCCAAATCCTCGACGCGCAAATCATGACACGCCCGGACGGCATCGTGGTCGACAGCTTTCATGTCGCCGATCCCGATTATCATGGCGTTCCTCCCCCCGATCGACCGCTCTCTATCGCGGAGACAATCACCCGCGTGTTGAAAGGGACGGAGTCGGTGGACACGCTCGTCGCCCGCAGCGGACGACTCGGATCGATGCGACAGCTCCCGGCCAATCGCCAACCGACGGAAGTCCGTATCGACAATGAAACGTCCGATGCATCGACGATCATCGATGTGTTCGCCGACGATCGACAAGGCCTGCTGTATGTCATTACCCATGCGATGTTTCAATTGGGGCTCTCCGTGCATGCCTCACGCATTTCGACGCGATTAGACCAGGTCGCCGATGTGTTTTATGTGACGGATCAGATGGGAAAGAAAATCGACGACCCCGGACGTCTGGAAGCCATTCGCAGCCGGATTATCGAGGAAATCGATCGCAAGTTTTAGTGGATCAACCGGAGGAGGACAGCATGGATTGTTGTAAGAGGGCGCGTAGGCTCGTGAAAGGAGGGGGGGTATGAATCCGCGGGAAGTATTGGAGTATGCAAAAAAGAACAAGGTCCAGATCGTGGACCTCAAATTTATCGATCTCATCGGCACGTGGCAGCACTTCTCGATCCCGATCGAAGAATTAAACGAAGGTGTGTTCAAAGACGGGTCAGGACTGGATGGCTCTTCCATTCGCGGATGGAAGGCGATCAATAATAGCGACATGCTGGCGGTGCCCGATCCCGCCACGGCCTGCTTGGATCCCTTTACGAACATTCCCACTCTCAGCTTGGTCTGCAATGTCATCGACCCGATCACGCGGGAGAACTACGACCGCGATCCCCGGTACATTGCTCAGAAGGCCGAGAAATATCTCAAGGGGACGAAAATCGGCGACACGTCGTACTGGGGACCTGAGGCGGAGTTTTTCATTTTCGATCAGGCGCGCTACGACCAGAATAGTCATAGCGGCTACTACTTCATCGACTCTGACGAAGGCGTGTGGAACGCTGGCAAGGAGGGAATGAATCTCGGCGGCAAGATCCGGCATAAGGAGGGGTACTTCCCCGTCGCCCCGACGGATACGCAACAAGATATCCGCAGCGAGATGATTCTCGAAATGCAGCGGGTTGGCATTCCCATCGAAAAACATCATCACGAAGTTGCCACCGCGGGCCAGGCCGAAATCGATCTGCGTTTCGATTCGCTCGTCAAGATGGCCGACAAGATGATGATGTACAAGTACATCGTCAAAAACGTCGCGAGTCGCCATCACAAGACCGTGACGTTTATGCCGAAACCCTTGTTCGGTGACAATGGGTCCGGCATGCACACCCATCAAAGTATTTGGAAGGACGGCAAGCCGCTCTTTGCGGGGAAAGAGTATGCCGGTATTTCGCAAATGTGCCTGTATTACATCGGCGGTATTCTCAAGCACGCCCCAGCTTTGGCGGCGCTGACGAATCCGACGACCAATTCTTATAAGCGGTTGACGCCGGGGTTCGAAGCGCCGGTACTGCTGGCCTATTCCAGCCGGAACCGGTCCGCCGGTATTCGGATTCCCATGTACTCCCCGAGTCCAAAAGCTAAGCGGATCGAGGTGCGTTTTCCAGACCCCGCGTGCAACCCGTACCTTGCGTTTCCCGCCATGCTCATGGCCGGTCTCGACGGGATTGAAAATAAGATCGATCCGGGCGAGCCGATGGAAAAGGATCTGTACGATCTCGAACCCAAGGAAGCGGCCAAGGTGCCGACCATGCCGGGCAGCCTCGATGAGGCGCTCAAGCATTTGGAACGAGATCATGAATTTCTGCTCAAGGGAGGCGTGTTTACCGAAGACTTGATCGAAACGTGGATTGCGTACAAGCGAAGCCGCGAGGTCGATCCTCTGCGGTTGCGCCCGCATCCCTATGAATTCTTCATGTACTACGACGTGTAAGGTAATAGGATGCTGAAAACAGCGCCCCACTTCGTTCTCGCCTCGTCAAAGTCCTCAACGTACCCCAGCGGGTACGCCTCCGGCTTTAACTCGGCTCGGGCCTCGCGGGATCGCCGTTTTGAGCATCCTCCCTATTTCTGATACTGATATACGTTGGCAGGACGTTCAAGAGCCGACAGCGTCGTCGGTCGTAGTGGCAAAGGCGCCAGGCCTGTGTACGAGTGATCCATCTCACACAGTGCCCTGGCGCTTTTGTTTTGATGGTCAAGGAGACAGGCTGTCGAGATGATAGACGATCGTAGACAGGCCCGCCTGCTCGATGAGCAGATATCGTTAGAAGCCCTGCGGTCCGTGATTGACGGATCGACGCCTTCCCACGAAAAGATACAGGAAGTGCGGCGCCTCATTCAGAGCCGATTGGACATTCTGTGTACGAGACGTGGGGACACGGGGCCTGATGAGGATCGACCTTCCGATTCCGCCGCCCGGCGTACGGCCCCCGACGTAACGCGGGAAGCGCAGAGGCTTGCGACCGATCGAACGCAATTGGTCGGCGGCAGTGTCGCGATGAAGCACATTGAAGAGGCCATCCATCGCGTCGCGCTGAGTCATGCGACGGTCCTCGTGCGAGGTGAAAGCGGCACGGGAAAGGAGCTCATCGCGCGGGCGATTCATGGAGAAAGTTCGCGCACAGACGGGCCGTTCGTTCCCCTTCATTGCGCAGCGGTCGCGGACAGCTTGCTGGAGAGCGAACTATTCGGGCACGAACGGGGAGCGTTCACCGGGGCGCACGAACAACGGAAAGGCAAGTTTGAGTTGGCCGAAGGCGGCACTCTTTTCTTGGATGAGATTGGAGATATTCCCGCAGCCACGCAAGTGAAACTGCTGCGAGTGCTGCAAGAAAAATGTGTCGAACGAGTCGGCGGAAGTCGGTCGGTGCCGGTTGATGTCCGCGTGATTTCTGCGACACATCGGGATTTGGAGGCGATGGTAGGCGCCGGGTCCTTTCGAGAAGACCTGTATTATAGACTCAATGTCGTGCCGATTGCCCTGCCTCCTCTGCGTCATCGCGAAGGAGACATTCCCTTACTTATTAATCACTTTTTGGAACAGTTCAATCGTCAGAATCGCCGTCGGATCAAATTGGGAACCGATGTGCTGGTCTTGATGGGACGGTATCATTGGCCTGGAAATATCCGCGAGCTTCAGAACTGTATGGAGCGTCTTGTCGTGATGGCGGATCCTCATCGGGAATTGGTGACCTTGGAAACCGTCCCCGCTTCGCTGCGGGGGTATTTTGCCGATATGAAGCAGGTCACGACAAGTGCAGCCGTTGTGGATATCGGCACAGCATTTTCGGGACGGTCAACCTTGGGTGCCAGTCTTCAGGAAATCGAACGCACGCGCTTATTGGAAGCGTTACAACGGACAGGGTGGATTCAGACGCGTGCCGCAAAGATATTAGGCATGACGCCGAGGCAGGTCGCGTACAAAATCAAGAAATACGGAATCACCGAATCCCAACAAGGATAATTATGGAAAGGAAATACGGGACAGCTATCTAGGATTATATACTAGACATAATTGTGTGAAATCTTTTATACTGTGTCTATGCTGACAGCCTTTCGCCCGACATCGCTTACGTCGGCTTCTTCTCCCAGCATGATGTCATCATCTACCTGTGGTTCGGCACGAATACGGATGTGAGCGATCAGCGTGAGGCGGAAGAGGCATTGCGGGAAGGCGAGCAACGGCTCAGGCTCGTGCAGCAAGGTGGTCGCATCGGCTCATTTGGCTGGAATATTCGAACGGGAATGAACGTATGGACCCGTGAGCTGGAAGCGATGTATGGGTTATCGCCCGGGAGCTTCCCGACGACCCAATCCGCCTGGGAGAGCCTTGTGCATCCCGAGGACAGAACCGAGGCTTTGCGGCAAGTGCAACAAGCCCTCGACACCGGCCAGCCCGGAGAAGCGGAGTGGCGCGTAGTGTGGCCAGACGGCAGTGTCCACTGCTTGCCGGACGGTGGCAGGTGTTTAAGGACGAACGCGGGAATTTTCTGCGTCTGGCGGGGTGAACATGGATATCACGACACGCACGCAGGCGGAAGAAGATATCCGACGTCTCCTTGCAGAGTCACAGGAACGGGCTCGCGATCTCCGAGAGAAACAAGAACAACTGGTGCAATCTGCAAAAATTGGCCAGAATCGGCGAGTTGGCCAGCGGGGTCGCCCATGAGCTCACCAATCCCCTGAACAATATCGGCTTGATTCTCGGGAACGCTTTGGAACGACTGGACGGCGGGTCCCTTGACGTAGGCCATATACGACAGGCCTTGGAGAAGGGTCGGGGACAAGTGCACCGGGCGAGCGCCATCATCGACCACCTTCGCACCTTCGCTCGTACTGCCTTAACCCCGTTCGAACCTGTAGCCATTCATCAGGGTCGGCGGCCCCCCTCGTCGAGGCAGAGCTGCGCCTCCCACGTCGAACTGTCCATGAAGCTTTGCTCTGACGATCCCTGCTGTTGGGCAACGTGATTCAATTGGAACAGGTCTTCATCAATTTGCTGACCAATGCCCGTGACGCTGTGGATTAGGTGGATAAGAAGTCATCGAGATGGCGAGCCGCATTGGACGGGATAGAGTCGAGGTGACGGTGCGCGACTCCGGAACAGGAATTTCTTCCGAGTATCATGCTCGTATTTTCGATCCTTTCTTTACGACTAAGGAAGTCGGCAGGGGTACCGGCCTAGGCTTATCGATCAACTATGGGATCACTCACGAGCATAGAGGAGAAATTACGGTTGAGAGCCAACCTCAGGAGGGAGCGACCTTTTTTGTGACGCTGCCGATGCAACAGATGTTTTCATAGCGAGTCAGATGAGTCACGCAATCCATTGATGCCTCAGTAATTCCGTGTTTCCCTCGCTGTCTGAAAGCGCATATTCGACCGTCAACGTTCTCGTTTTTGTCGTAGGTCCGACAAAATTGTCATGGTGGAGAAACCGGCTGCTGCTAAGTCCTTCTGCAAGCTGCCTATTCTATGTGGCACCCGAGTTGCTGTTCTCCTATGCATGGACACGAATAGAGTACGATCAACTGAAATTCGACCTTCCCCTCCAGCACAACGTCTTCTCGATGCTTTGCGAACACGCGGATCGCTGCATCTTGATCTGGTCCCGACCGTCTTGGATGCAAGTTGGGGGGAGGCCTTTCTCCTGGTCGACCGATTGAGCCGGTCGCGACACATCGCACTTCATCGCACAGAGTCGCGGGAATATCTGGTCTCCATCGCGAGGACCGCTCCTAGCACCGAGGTATTGGACCTTCCATGAATAAGATCGAAGAACTCAAACGAGAACGCGATGGTCTCGACATACGAGACGCGATCGCCGGGTATGCCAAGGCCGGCTGGGAATCGATTACAGAAGACGATGTCCAACGATTGAAGTGGTATGGATTGTTCTTGCGGCAACCAACCCCGGGGTTTTTTATGATCCGCGTGCGAATTCCCGGTGGGATCACGTCGTCGCGTCAACTGCAGGCGCTGGCCGACATCGCCTCACAGCATGGCAATGGCGTGCTCGACCTCACGACGCGGCAACAGTTCCAACTTCGGCAGATCCGTATTGAGCAGGTTCCCGTCATCTTCAGGATGATGGAGGAAGCCGGACTCACCTCCCTGCAGACGGGCATGGATAACGTGCGGAACATCATGACCTGTCCTGTCGCGGGACTCAGCCCGGACGAGGTGCTTGATGCGACGCCGCTTATCTCTGCCTTGACGGAAGAACTGGTGGGCCACCGCTCATTCAGTAATCTCCCGCGTAAGTTCAATATGGCGGTCACCGGCTGTCCCGACAACTGTCTTCATACGGAAACGCAGGACCTTGCGCTGGTTCCCGCATACCAGGAAAGGGACGGGATACGGGTGTTGGGATTCAACGTGTTGGCGGGTGGAAAACTGGGGTCGGGCGGGTATCGTATTGCCGGACCATTGGATGTCTTCGTGACGGCCCCCGAAGTCGTGGATGTGTGCCGCGCCATCGTCGAGACCTATCGCGATTATGGACCGCGGGACTCTCGCAACACTGCTCGCCTGGCGTTCTTGCTGGACGATTGGGGGGAAGCTCGCTTCCGAGCCGAACTCGAAGCTCGAATGGGACATCCGCTCTGTCGCGGTGGCGTCAATGCGAGGAAACCGTCGGTGAAAGATCACGTCGGCATCTATCGGCAGAAGCAGGCGGGGCTGAACTATGCGGGACTCAAGGTTCCGGTGGGACGCATACGCGCCCCAGATCTACTGGAAGTCGCGGCGCTGGCGGAACGATATGGAAATGGCGCGTTGCGCCTTTCTCCCGCGCAAACAATCATCATTCCGAATATCTCCGATCGCCGCATCGGTGACTTGGTTGAAGAGCCGTTCTTGAAACGGTTTGCGTATAACCCGTCCCCCATTATGAACGGCGTCGTCAGCTGTGTCGGCAACGACTATTGCAACTTAGCGGTAATTGAAACGAAGACCCGAGCCATGGCCACCGCGAAAGCCTTGGATACCAAACTCGGCGGCACTCTCAAGCCCATTACTATGCATTGGTCCGGGTGCCCTGCCGGATGCGGCAATCACTTGGTGGCGGATATCGGGCTGCTCGGGAAGAAGGCGAAGGTCGGTGGGCGGGTAGTCGATGCGGTGGATGTGTACGTCGGTGGCCGTTCAGGTCCAGATCCCAAGGCTGCAGTGAAGCTGCTGGAAGATGTTCCGTGTGATTCTCTCGCGTCCGTGCTGGAAGGAATCGTTCCTTATCACTCCCGTGAGAAGATGCATCGTGCTCGTCCTGTGAGAAAGGTCAGTATCGAGAGCAAGCCTCTGTCAGCCGTTCGCGCGGCCGCCAATTCTCCCCTCTCGTCCTGATCTTCTCTCTCGCGAACTCATGGACGTGTTGTCCGAACTCGGACAAGCTGTTTGTCCGTTGCGAAGAATTAAATCCTCCTGATCCCGCCTGATCTTAGGATTGTCATCTGCCCTTCTTCCCCTAGTGATCCGCTTAAACGACGATGAACAGCGGCGTTCGGCATTCGCCACGCAAGCGACATCTCATTGAAAATGTATTGTGCTTGCTGTCTCTGAAAAGGGCGTGCTGTTTGCAAGGGCCTATGGCATTGCGATGTACAAGCAAGTGATGTGAACGTTCACCGCTGAAAAAAGGGGGCTCACCATGGGCAAGGGGATCATTTTATGGCTCTTAGGAGTACCAGTAAGTCTATTGGTTATTTTGTGGGTCGTCGGAATCCTTCGATAACGTTTCACCGTGCGAGGATTTTTTACTTGTAAAGGAGGAGGTCAGGCTATGTATGACAGAGATGATCATGAGAGTTCAGCAGGATGGTCGGTATTCGTAGCAGGGGCATTGATCGGTGCAGGAGTGGCGCTCTTGTTGGCCCCCCAAACCGGATCGGAACTACGGGGCATGTTGCGCAACTATGCGTCGCGCGCGAAGGACGATTTAGTGGACAGGGGCCGAGACGCATGGGATACCGCGGTCGAACGTGGAAAAGAATATATGGAGACCGGTCGCGAAGCCGTCAAAGACGCCGGTCGCACAGCGCGTGACTATGTGGAGACAGGAAGAGAAGCTATTAAGAGCGGGATGGAGACGGGAAAAGAGGCCATCAAGAGCGGCAAGGACACTATTAAGGACACCGCACGGGAAGCGACCACGCACCGTAGCTAGTAGCAATTCATCTTCACCTGGAGGTTCCTATGTTGAAGAGGGCATCAGGTTTTGTCGTTATGTTGGCTATCATGGGTTTGGTCGGCTGTCAATCGATGACGGGGAAGACGACCGGTGAAACCGTGAGTGATGCCTCCATAAGCACGGCCGTGCAGAGCAAGCTGACGGCGGATCGCGTCTCCAACTTCACTCGCGTGGATGTCGATACGGAACGCGGAGTCGTGAGCCTGACCGGGGTGGTGCAATCGGCCGATCAGAAGGCTCACGCGGCGGAATTGGCCCGTCAGGTCAACGGTGTGAAGAAAGTGAATAATAATTTACAGATACAGGACCAAGTGCCGGCTAAGACGGGTAAGATGACAGAATAGCAATTCATCCGATGGCGTGCAGGTTGAAGGCCGCTCGCGCGACCTTCAACCACGCCGGCGAAGAGGCCAATCATGTCGACCATATTGCTGGTCATTTTGATCCTGTTGTTGATCGGGGCCTTCCCAGCGTGGCCCCACAGTTCCAGCTGGGGTTATGGTCCTAGTGGGATCGTAGGGACGCTCCTGATCGTGCTCGTCGTCCTTATTGTCATGGGGCGGGTGTAAGCGGGGGAAGCAACATTTTCGAGGCCATCGTTTTCCTATCATGCACTACGGGTCCTTCTGGTATGACGTCTTGGACGGTTCGCAAGCAGTTTTGCGAGCGCCGTCCAAGCATCGCTCTCCTTTAATCATCTCCCCTCAGGTCATCGTACATAAGTTCACTCGAGCGGGATGTGGCCGATGAATGATCATTCGTCGTGGGACGTCATTATCATCGGTGGGGGCTTTGCGGGCCTGCCTGCGGGGATTTACCTCGGACGCAACCGTCGAAGAGTGCTCGTCATCGAATGGGGAAAGTCGATGGCAGTTTGGGAACCCGATGTTCAAAACTACTTGGGTTTTCCCGAGGGCATCTCCGGGGAAGATTTGCTTGCAAAAGGACGCGCGCAAGCCCTGAAATTCGGCGTCACATTGGTTCAAGACAACATCCGTCATTTGAGCAAGCAAGATGACCTGTTCCAAATAGAAGGAACGAAATCCTATCGATCGAAACGCGTCCTGTTGGCGACTGGGCTTACTCATCTTCCCCCCGATATTCCGGGGGTGTCGGACTGCTTGGGGCACAGTCTGTTCTTTTGCAAAGATTGCGACGCCATTCGCGTGCAAGACAAACGCATCGTGGTGATCGGCCGCAACAACGAGGCGGTGGATTACGCCCTCGCTATGTTGTCCTACTCGCCCTTCGTCATCATTGCGACGAATGGAAAGGATCCGAAGTGGAATGAGGTGCATGCCGCCTGGCTTGAAGAATATCAAGTCGGGATCGAACGGCAGCGTATCGTGCACATCGAGCAGGAAGACGGCGCGATCCAGGGGTTCATATTCGAACAGGGTCATCGCATTTCCGCCGATGCCGCGTTTACCACTCGGGGGGACGTCTACCACACGAGCCTGGCTAAAGGGATCGGCGCCGCATTGGATGACGACGGTCAGGTCATGGTCGATGCGTGCATGCGCACCAACGTTGCTGGATTGTATGCCGCCGGCTGCGTGACCGTGGCGAATTGCCAAATGATGATCGCCGCAGGGCAGGGCGTCACAGCTGCTCAGGCCATCAATCGCGATCTGTTCGAAGACAGCTTGCGCCGTCATGCGTTGCCGGTGCGGCGGCGGCCGTTCGAAGAAGCCGCCTGTCCGATGCCGATAGGGGAGGAGCCGTGACTCGCACGATCGTACAAGGGTCCGGCATGAAGCGCGTGGCGGCTCTTGCAGACCTACATTGCCCCCGCACCGGCGAAGATGTCCTGCGTCCTCTCTTTACCCATATTGCTGCTCATGCAGATATTGTCCTCCTCTGCGGTGACCTGACGGACTACGGTAAACCGGAGGAAGCGGCGTTGCTCGTGCGCTCCCTCTCCGCATTGGGGGGGCTACCGGTACTGGCTGTGCTGGGCAATCATGATTATGAGTGTGGCGCTGTCGAAGAGGTGACGCATCTCCTCTCAAGTAATGGGGTTCGCATATTGGATGGGACGTCGGTGGAGATCGATGGTGTTGGCTTCGTCGGCGTGAAAGGTTTTGCGGGGGGCTTCGGCGAGCGAGCGCTTCAGCCGTGGGGCGAGGCGGTTCTCAAACAGTTCGTCCGTGAGGGCGTCGAAGAAGCGCTGAAATTGGAGTCTGGATTGGCGCAGCTACGAGTCCCAACGCGCATTGTCTTGTTGCATTATTCACCGATTGCGGCGACGGTTGAGGGGGAACCGTTGGAGATCATTCCCTTCCTCGGATCGAGTCGATTGGAAGAGCCCTTGAATCGCTATCGGGTCACCGCGGCCTTCCATGGCCACGCGCATCATGGAAGTCCCGAAGGACTGACCGGCGACGGGGTGCCCGTATATAACGTGGCCATGCCGTTGCTGCGCCGCCGCTTTCCCGATCGCCCACCCGTACGATTTTTGGATGTGCCCATCGTGCACGAAATGGTGACCCCATGAAGACGCCTCTCATCGACGAACGAGATGACATGGCGCTCGAAGTGTATCGAGGCGGCCTGCGTGCGTTGCAGGCGTCCGGCATTCCCTTTTTGGTCGGCGGCGCGTTTGCGCTTGAGACCTATTGCGGTGTGACCCGCCGCACGAAGGACATGGACCTATTCGTTCGGCCCGAGCATGCCGAGCCCGTACTCAGCAGTTTGTCGAAGTCGGGCTACACCACGGAGATGCGCTTTCCGCATTGGCTGGGAAAGGCATTCAAGGACGAACATTGTATCGATGTCATCTTCGGCTCCGGCAACGGCATTTCAACCGTGGACGGCGAGTGGTTTGCCTATGCGCCCACTGCCGATGTGCTTGACCTCGCGGTGCGCCTCGTTCCTCCGGAGGAAATGATCTGGTCAAAAGCGTTCGTCATGGAGCGCGCACGGTTTGACGGAGGGGACATCGCGCACCTACTGCGCGGCCGCGGCAAGTCGTTGGACTGGTCCCGTCTACTCCGCCGCTTCAACGGCCATTGGCGCATCTTGTTGAGTCACCTCATTCTCTTCGGTTTCATCTATCCCGGCCATCGTTTACTGACCCCGCAATGGCTCATGGAAGAACTGATGCGCCGGGTGCATCGCGAAATGACGTGCCTGCCTTCGGATGAGAGGCTCTGTCAAGGCACTCTTCTATCGTGGTCCGAATATTTGATGGATACCGACGAGGGGAATTACCGGGACGCACGCCTTTCTCCGTATGGCGCGTTATCTCTCTCAGAGACGACCCATATCACGAACACGCTGAGCCACGAACGACACAACAACGGCGACACTGATAAGAAGGCCGATCCCGAGCGGGGAACCTGAGCAGATGGTCCCGAGCGGCGCCCCTTCGGCCCTCCTCCGATGAGGGAATCATGGTGGACAAAAGCGTCAAGAAAGTCAGTTCAGCGTATTCGCCGACCGGAGAGATGGGCCAGACCTATCTAGCATCGGGCGTGCGCGTGTCCATGCGTTTATGGAAGGAATCGCCTGGACCTGCTAAGCCGCCGACTGAGCGCCAGTACGAGACGGTCGGGTACGTCATTCATGGTCGAGCGGAGTTGCAAATCGAGGGACAGACTGTGTTGCTTGAGGCCGGGGATTCATGGGTCGTTCCAAAAGGGTCTTCACACAGCTATACGATTCTAGAAATATTCGTGGCGGTCGAAGCGACGAGTCCGCCTGCGCACGTTCATGGTCGCGACGAATAACTTACAGTAAGCCGAAACGGCCGGAGGCGGGACGCTTCAAACCATGAGGACTCACGAGGAGGTGTTTATGCGACAAGATCACGCCTACTCTACACTGATCGGCCGAATTTTGATGGCGGCTATTTTTCTCATGTCCGGATTGGGGAAAATTGCCGATCCGGCCGGTACGCAACAATATATGCAAGCCATGGGAATGACGTGGGCGACGACTCTCTTCTATATCGGGGCGATTGTGATTGAGGTGGGTGGGGGAATCTCCTTGTTGCTCGGCTACTGGACACGCGCCGGCGCGATGGCGCTCCTGCTGTTCATGATTCCAACGACGCTTGTCTTTCATACTCACTTTGCAGACCAAAACCAAATGATTCACTTTCTTAAAAACCTCGCCATGTTTGGAGGGCTCTGTTACATCGCTGCGTATGGAGCGGGTCCGATTAGCCTGGATGCGCGTGGCGGCGGTGCCGGCCGACGGGAGAATGCGCATATCGATCTTCGCCAAGACGAAACGTTTCAGAAACGCCGCACCAGCGCATAAGATGGTGGACCGTGGATTGACCGCGCATGGCCGTTTCAGACGAAGTAACTAGAAAGTCACCTAATCTCGTTGATGAAGCGTCCTAAAGAGTCGGCAATCACCAGGGAAGCCGGCCGTGCAGCGAAGACGTCGGCCCCGGCCACTGATTCGATCGCATCGGCTCAGAGCGCCGGTCTTCGTTACGTCAGTCTTACTGGCCCGGGAATTCGCCGAAAGAGCACGGGGCAAAGCATGGTCTATTTCGGCACGAACGGCGAGACCATCAAGGATGCCGACATACTTGGCCGCATCAAATCCTTGGCGATCCCTCCTGCTTGGCGTGATGTCTGGATCTGTCCCATCGCGCATGGTCATTTGCAGGCGACCGGTATCGATGCAAAAGGACGTAAACAGTATCGATATCATCCGCGATGGCGCGCCGTACGCGATGAGACAAAGTATGACCGGATGCGTCTGTTCGGTCGTGCCTTGCCTGGGATTCGCGCGCGGGTTGAACGCGACTTGGCCCGTTCCGGATTGCCGCGCGAGAAGATTCTTGCCACTATTGTCCGCTTGCTGGAAACGACCCTCATCCGCGTTGGAAACGAGGAGTATGCTCGACAAAATGCTTCCTTTGGCCTGACGACGATGCAGGACCGTCATGTGGATGTGTCCGGAGCGACCCTGACATTTGAATTTCGTGGAAAGAGCGGGATTTCACACACCATCGATTTGACGGACCGGCGTCTAGCCAAGATCGTTAAGCGAAGCCAAGACCTTCCCGGCTACGAACTCTTTCAATACTTGGATGAACAGGGAACGCGACGCTCGGTCGACTCGGCTGATGTGAATGCCTATCTCAAAGAGATCTCTGGGGAGGAGTTTACCGCCAAAGACTTTCGCACATGGGCCGGGACAGTCTTAGCCGCCCGCGCTCTGCAAGAGTTTCAAACATTCGACTCACAGGCCCAAGCCAAACGAAACGTGGTGCAGGCCATCGAAGCGGTGGCCAAGCGCCTCGGCAATACAAAGGCCGTCTGCCGAAAATGCTATGTCCATCCCAGGGTCATCGATCTGTATATGGATGGGTCGCTGTTGCAGACGTTGAAACGTCGAGTCAAAAAAGAATTGTCGCAGTCCTTGCATGGTCTTCCTCCAGAGGAAGCCGCCGTCTTGGCATTGCTTCAGCAGCGGCTGGGACGCGAAGAGCGCGGTCGCAGAACCGGCGATGTCAATGGCCGTTCCGCCGTGCCGTTGAGCCGATTGTTACGGCAGTCGATCAAGAAAAAACAACACCGTCGCCGCGCGATGAACGCATCGCGAGCATAAATCGCCATGGCCGAATTTTCAGAATCTTCGATCGCCGCGCGTGAAGCGCCCTCCGTGGAACGCCGGGGACTGAATCTCGGAGCGACCGTTAAACCGAACGGTGTCGCATTTCGGGTATGGGCGCCAAAAAGGCGATGTGTCGAAGTGTTGTTGGAGAATCTGGAAAAGGCTCTCTCATTGGAAAAAGATCAACGTGGGTATTTCAGCGGGCTCGTGGTCGAAGCGCAAGCAGGGATGCGATATCGCTATCGTCTAGACGGAGAGCAGGTCTGTCCCGACCCCTGTTCGCGGTATCAGCCGGAGGGTCCGCATGGACCGTCCCTCATTGTCGATCCTCATCGGTATCAGTGGAAGGATCTCGATTGGGGCGGCGTGCGCATGAAAGGGCAGGTGATCTACGAACTGCATGTGGGAACCTGGACGGCGCAAGGCACCTTCGATGCCGCCATACAGGCGTTGGACGACCTAGAGACATTAGGCGTCACCCTGATCGAACTCATGCCCATCGCCGAATTTCCGGGGCGCTGGAATTGGGGATACGATGGGGTGGGACTCTACGCACCTGCCCATATCTACGGCGATGCGGACGCGCTCAAGCGATTCGTCGATGCGGCGCATGCGCGTGGCCTGGGGGTCATTCTCGACGTGGTCTACAATCATCTGGGCCCGGATGGAAATTACCTGCCGGTTTTCAGTGACGACTATTTCACCGATCGCTATAAGAACGACTGGGGAACGGCCATTAATTTCGATGGGCCGTGCTCTGCGGAGGTCCGGGAATTTTTTATTCAGAATGCCTGCTATTGGATCGACGAGTTTCATCTGGACGGGTTGCGATTGGATGCGACGCAGGACATTCAAGACCATGGACCGGTGCATGTGCTGGCGGATATTAGTCGTCGCACGCGGGCAGCGGCAGCCCCTCGTTCCATCGTCATTGTCGGGGAAAATGAACCCGAAGACGTGCGCTTGATCGCACCAGTCGATCGCGGCGGCCATGGTCTCGACGCGTTATGGAACGATGACTTTCATCATACGGCCCGAGTGGCGATGACGGGACGCCGTGAAGCGTACTATACGGATTATCGTGGGTCCGCTCAGGAAATCTTATCCACCCTCAAGCGCGGGTTCCTCTATCAGGGACAGCGATATGAATGGCAGGGGCAGCCTCGTGGGTCGGTGGTCACCAATGAGCCCGCCAGTGCCTTTGTCGTCTATCTGCAGAATCACGATCAAGTCGCCAATCAGCTTCAAGGGGCTCGCATTCATGGCTTGGCCAGCGCCGCGCGCTATCGCGTTTTTGCCACGGTCTTGCTCTTGGGGCCTCAAACCCCGATGCTGTTCATGGGGCAGGAATTCGGCGCGACGACGCCGTTTCTCTTTTTCGCAGATCACGGCGAAAACTTGGCCGGACAAGTCTATCGGGGCCGGAAGGAATTTTTATCGCAGTTTCCCAGTTACGGGGCGCCAGACGCGCAAGAACACGTGCCCGATCCCGGACTCAGCTCGACGTTCGAACGCTCTGTCCTCGATCCTGCCGAACGCGCCCGCCGCGGCTTCCTCTATCGCTTCC